>Ga0247837_1000160_pt1 | contig 128388 bp, 129 predicted proteins | sample LaCtaG_2_FD_187115 | JGI IMG/M metagenome (GOLD analysis project Ga0247837, IMG submission 187115) | Freshwater microbial communities from meromictic Lake La Cruz, Castile-La Mancha, Spain - LaCruzMarch2015_14.5m | ecosystem: Environmental > Aquatic > Freshwater > Lake | place: Spain...
CTGCCCACCCCGGCTCGCTCTCGAGAGCGCCACCATCCAGGCCGATCTCGATCGACGCAAGCCGGGCCAGAGCCGCATCACAACCCCCCGCAAGGAAGAGGACCGGGTCGAGATCCTCAGTGGCGTGCTGGACGGATTGACCCTGGGCACACCGATTGCAATGCTTGTGCGCAACAAGGATCAACGCCCCGGCGACTACAGCGAGATGGCGATGGCCTTCCGGCCCTCCCACGCCGATGCCACCTACCAGGCCAAATACGGCATCCAGGCCCGCAGCGGTGGAGGCCGTGCCTCAGCCAGGGAAACGATCGGACGGGTGGCAGCCGGAGCCATCGCCAAGCAACTGCTGGCCCATGCCCACGGCACGGAGGTGATCGCCTGGGTGAGCCGGATCCACACGATCGAATCCCGGATCGACCCGGCCAGCATCGACCTGGCGGCGGTGGAGGGCTCCATCGTGCGCTGCCCCGATCCGGAGGCCGCGAGCCTGATGATCGAACGGATCGAAGCGATCGGCCGGGAGGGTGATTCCTGCGGCGGCTTGATCGAGTGCGTGGTGCGCAGACCGCCGGTGGGACTCGGCATGCCGGTTTTCGACAAGCTGGAAGCGGATCTGGCCAAGGCGGTGATGTCGCTGCCAGCCACCAAGGGATTCGAAATCGGCTCAGGTTTCGCTGGAACGTTGCTCAAAGGGAGTGAGCACAACGACGCCTTCCTCGCCAATCCCGAAGGCCGGCTCCAAACCGCCACCAACAATTCCGGCGGGATCCAGGGGGGCATCAGCAACGGTGAGGAGATTCGGCTGCGGGTGGCCTTCAAACCGACCGCCACGATCCGCAAAGCCCAGCAGACGATCAACGCCAACGGCGAACCAGTGGTCATGGAAGCCAAGGGTCGCCATGATCCCTGCGTGCTGCCCCGGGCCGTGCCGATGGTTGAAGCGATGGTGGCCCTGGTGCTGGCCGACCATCTCCTGCGCCAGCAGGGACAGTGCAGCCTCTGGTGACCTAGATCTGCGGCGCCGCTGCTGCCGGCAGGGAACCATCACCGTTGCCTAGCGGCGGAACGGTGGCCGTGCTGAGACGACTGACCGCCTTGGCCATTCGCTTGGCCAGAGATGACTTGGCCGCAGCCTGGGTGGTGGCTTTCGTTGTGGGCTTCGGCGTGGCCTTGGCAACTTTCGCGGTGGACTTCGCGACTGCTGGTTTGGCAAGAGGGGACTTCGCGGGAGCTGCCTTTGCTGCTCTGGCCTTGGTGGGCGAAGCCTTGGACGGGAGAGTTTCCGAGGGAGTGGAAACGTCTGGACTGGATTTCGCCGCAGCGACCTTGGTCCTGACCATCGTGGTGGAGCGGGTCGTCGTCGTCGTGGAACGGGTTGCCTTGGCGGTCGACGGTTGACGCTTGGTGGACTTGGCGTCGGCGGCAGCGTCGGGGAGGGAGCCGGTGCGGCTGCGGTGGGACAGGATCAAAGCCCACTCCTGATCGCTGATCGCAGCTGGCTTGGTGCCGTGCCTGTGGGTGATCGCGGCGGCCTTCTCGATGTCGTCGACCAGATTGCGCCAGGAGGTGGCGAAGCGCTTGTCCGACTGGGATTTCGCACCACTTTCGAGCAGGGTTTCGACGACCCCCGCGGCGGAAACCTTCTTGCGTCGCCGGTTGAAAATCTGCTTCTGCAGTTGCGCGATCAAGGCTTCAGCCTTGCTGCTGATCTGAATCGTGAGCTGTGCCATCGAGGGACGTGTGTTGTCTCCTAGTGGTAACACCTCTGTGTTGGAGTTGACAACTCGAAGCGATCGACACAGGCCCAAAACCTGCTATCTATGTCGGGCCTCAAGCCACTGCACCAATCCCCTCAAGGCGGGGTTGGGGCGCGCCGGCCTCGCCGTCCGATCGAAAAGCGCTCCACCAAGAGCCACCGCATCGACGCCCGCTTCCAGCCAGTCGGGCACGGCCGAGGGGTGCAACCCACCCGCGGCGATGCAGAAGGGAAGCGCGCCCAGGGGGCCTTGCAACTGTCGCCAGTAGGTGATTCCCAGCGTCGCCGCCGGAAACAGCTTCACCAAACGGCAGCCGAGGCGCCGGGCTCGATCCACTTCGGTGGGAGTCAGCACACCGGGCACCAGGGTGATCCCGAGACGTTCAGCCTGGCGGACCAGCTCCGTTTCGAGGATCGGTGACATGGCGAAGCCGAGACCGGCCGCAGCGCAGTCCTCCAGGGCCCGACCCCCACACACCGAGGCTGCGCCAACGTGCAGGTTGGGGTAAAGCTCCCGAATCCGCAGGCAGTGGTCGATCCAGCCAGGTGCCTCACTCCAGGCCAACTCGAGATGATGTACACCCAGGCTCTGGAGCTGATCGATCGAGGCGAGCGCCTCACGGGATTCCGAGCAGCGCAGGACAGCCACCAAGGGCTGCCGCCGCAGCGAGGCGATCAGCTCAAGGGGACTAAACGTATTCGGCAACCCGCACGTCACTGCGGATCAACAGCTCCTGAAGCTCCTCGGCATCGACAGTTTCCTTCTCGACCAGGATCTCGGCGAGTTCATCAAGCACGGCGCGGTTCTGGAGCAGCACCGATTTGGCGCGGCGGTAGGCCTGCTCCACGAGCACGCCCACCTCCTCATCAATGGCCGCCGCCGTGTCCTCTGAGAAATCGCGATCGGCGGCGATGTCACGACCAAGGAACATCCCTCCCTGGGGCCGACCGAGGGCCACGGGACCTAGACGATCACTCATGCCGAAGCGGGTGACCATCTGCCTGGCCACCCGGGCCACCTGCTGGAGGTCATTGGACGCTCCGGTGGTGACTTCGTCTTCGCCGTACACGATCTCCTCGGCGACGCGGCCTCCCAGGGCCACCGCCATCTGGTTCTGGAGATAGGCGCGGGAATAGAGGCCCGACTCCATCCGCTCTTCACTGGGGGTGAAGAAGGTGAGGCCACCGGCCTGGCCGCGGGGAATGATGCTGATCTTCTGGACCGGGTCGTAATCGGGCATCAGGGCACCCACCAGGGCATGGCCGGATTCGTGATAGGCAACGAGCCGCTTGCGCTTCTCACTCATCACCCGGTCCTTCTTCTCCGGACCCGCCATCACCCGCTCGATCGCATCGTTGACCTCGTCCATCGAGACCTCGGTGAGCTGGCGGCGGGCCGCAAGGATGGCCGCCTCATTGAGCAGGTTGGCCAGGTCGGCGCCGGTGAAGCCGGGGGTGCGGCGGGCCACCCGGTCGAGGTCGACGTCCTTGGCCAGGGTCTTGCCACGGGCATGGACCTGGAGGATCTGCAGCCTGCCGTTGTAATCGGGCCGGTCGACCACCACCTGGCGGTCGAAGCGACCGGGACGCATCAGGGCCGAATCGAGCACATCGGGCCGGTTCGTGGCCGCCACGATGATGATGCCAGTGTTGCCCTCGAAGCCATCCATCTCGGTGAGCAGCTGGTTGAGGGTCTGCTCGCGCTCGTCGTTGCCGCCGCCGAGGCCGGCGCCCCGCTGACGCCCCACGGCGTCGATCTCGTCGATGAACACGATGCAGGGGGCATTCTTCTTGGCCTGCTCGAACAGATCACGGACGCGGCTGGCGCCGACGCCGACGAACATCTCGACGAATTCAGAGCCCGAGATCGAAAAGAAGGGAACCCCCGCCTCTCCAGCCACGGCCTTGGCCAGCAGAGTCTTGCCGGTGCCGGGCGGACCAACCAGCAACACCCCCTTGGGAATCTTGGCGCCGACGGCGGTGAAGCGATCCGGATTCTTGAGGAAGTCGACAACTTCGGTGAGTTCGAGCTTGGCCCCCTCGATGCCGGCGACATCGCCGAAGGTCACCTGGGACTGGGGCTCCATCTGGACGCGGGCCTTGCTCTTGCCGAAGCTCATCGCAGGATTGCCGCCACCACCCTGGGCGCGGCGCAGCAGAAAGAACAATCCGCCGAGCAAGAGCAAAGGAAACAACAGGCTGCCGAGGGCCGATTGCCAGGCCGTCGGCTCCCGGCTGGGCTGGACGGCGATGTCGACGTTGTGGTCAGTGAGCAGCTTGAGCAGATCCTTGTCGGGGGCAAGGTTGACCAGGGCCCGGCCGCCATCGTTCTCGACCACCTGGGCAGTGCCCCGATCCGGGGAGATCAGCACCCTGGCGATCTGGTTGTCCTGAACGGCTTCAACGAAATCGCTGTAGCGGAGGTTGCGGGGGGCATTGGCGGGATCGGGGCGATCCAAGAAAGCGGTGCCGATGGCAATCACCACAACGGCCAGGAGCACGTAGAGCCCCGCATTGCGCCAGCGCTTGTTCAACCTGGGAACCCTCGATCAGAAACGTAAAGGAATGTTAACCACCCTCCAGAGCCCGAACTGGGGTCCTGGAAGCGTCAACTCAATCCTAAGGAGCCGGGAGGGGCGTGGCGGCTCAGGCCTCTTCGAGGCGGCCGTAGAGCTGACCGGTGATCTTGACGTCAACGGCCAATTTGCCGCCCATGTCGGTGTCGGAGGGCTGGATGGCCGTGAACACGCCGGCGAATTCACCGGTGGTGCTGTCGACCTTGGTGATCGACAGGTTCATGGTGCCGGTGCCGTCCACATACTGCTTGACGTTCTCCGTGGTCAGCCCCTCGTCATCGCCGGCGGGCACCAGACCCACGGCGCTGCTGTAGCCACTGGTGAGGCCCCGTCCCTTGGGATCAAGGAAGTTGCTGGTGCGATAGCTGGGGGCGCGATAGCTGCCGTCGAAGTCGGTGCTGGTGCTGATCGCGGTGCCCGAAGCGGTGGCCACCAGCTCCTTGCTGGAGAAGGTGAAGGGCACTTCCTCGCCCCCTGGCATCAGCACGGTGATCGGTTGAAAGTCGATGCCCCCAAGCTCCATGAAGGTGAGGCCATCGCCGGCGATCTTCAGATCGCCATAGACCTGATCCAGGCTGGAGGTGAATCGGGTGAGGATCCGGCCGGCCACGAACTGGGCCTCCTGGCGCTTGTTGGCCGGTTCGCCCTTGACGAACACCTCGGAGGGATGGAGGCAGATGTCGCGGAGCTGGTAGCGGATCGAACCATCCAGGGGAATCGAGCCTCGGGCCGAATCCGGAAGGGTGGGGCAGTCATTCGCCTTGCCCGTGTTGACGATGTCGTCGTAGGTGACATTGGCCCGCTCAACAGCCTTGGCGCCACCGCTGCAAGCCGTGACAAGGGTGAGGCAAAGCGCCAGCACAAGAGCCAGCAGGGGTCGGAAACGCATGGGGAGAAGCCGCACGGGCAGGGTGAAAAACCGAGTGAAAGGTGCGCCACTGGCGATCCTACCGATCAAAATCCCTGCCCCCCAAAGGCTGTTGCGGCTCTCAACAACCTGGCGGGGAGGCCCCCAAGGCTTCAGCGTTCGGGGGCTCAAGCAGGGCGGCGAGCGCCGTCAACAGCCGATGGGCGAGCGCCAACTTGCTCAAGGGGGCGATCTCCTCCTGACATTCACCTGGCCCCAGCAACCAGCCCCGGTTCGTCGGCGCGCCGAAGCCGGCGCCGGGCCGATCAATCGGGTTGGCGAACAGCAGATCGCAGCCCTTGCGCGCGAACTTCGCGCTGGCCTGGGGAAGCACCTGGCCGGACTGGGCGGCAAAGCCCAGCAACCTCTGGCCGGCGGGCCGGTGGGCCGCCAGTTCGACCAGGAGATCGGGAACCTCCTGCCAGCCGCCCTCCAGGCCGGCCAGCAGGGTCTGCTTGTCGCCTTTGTGGATCTGGGGCGCTGCTGGGCGGTGATCGGCCACGGCAGCAGCCATGGCGATCGCATCCACCTCCGCCTGCAACCGCCGCAACGCCTGCTGCAACTGGTCTGCACTCTGCACCGCATGGCACTGCAGCCCTTCCAGCAGGGCGGGATCGAGGCGCAGTGGTCCATGGATCAGGTCCACCCGGGCACCACGCAACCGGGCCGCCTGGGCCAGCAGCACCCCCATCAGTCCGCTGCTGGGGTTGGTGAGGCAGCGGGCCGGGTCGAGGAATTCCTGGGTGGGCCCGGCCGTCACCAGCAGCCGGCGCCCCTGCCAGTCGCGCCGCCAGCCCCACAGGAGCAGGGATTCGAGGCCAAGCAGCAGCAAGGCGGGGTCGGCCATGCGCCCTTCCCCCAGGCGATCGCAGGCGAGCAGACCCGTCTCCGGCAGCAGCGGCAGAACCCCCTCCATCGCCAGGAGCCGCTCCCAGTTGCCCTGAACCGGGGCGGCACGCCACATCGCCGTGTTCATCGCCGCGGCCGCCAGCACCGGCGCCTCACAGGCCAGCAGGGTGCTGGCCAGCAAGGTGTCTGCCAGGCCATGGACCCAGCGGCCCAGGCTGGTGGCGCTCAGCGGGGCCACCAGCACCAGTTCGGCCCATTCCGCCAGCTCGATGTGGAGGGGGCGCGGCGCCTGGTGGCTCCATTGATCCGCATCTAGAAAACAGGGTTGGCGGCTGAGGCTGGCCAGGGCCACCGGACTCACCAACCGGGCGGCGCTGGGGGTGACCACGCAACGGACCTGGGCGCCACGCTTGGCCAGGGCACTCACCACCAGGGGCAGCTTGACGGCGGCAATGCTGCCGCTGATGCCCACCAGCACCCGCCGGCCGGTGAAGGAATCGGGCAGCGGCGCCGCCTCATTCCTCATCGAAGGGTTCCTGGTCCACCAGATGGACGTAGGGGCGGGCCAAATCGGGCCGGTGGATTGCCAGGGCCCGCATCAGGTGCCAGTCCTGGAGGCCGGCGAAGGGGGACGGATAGTCGTCGTCGTCGAGGCGCTGGGCCAGGGCTGCGGTGGAGGCCTCATCGAAGGCCGCAAGCCGCTCGAGGGTGATCGATTCCGCCATGGAAGCCGCCGCCGCCGAATCGACCGGGCTGGAGGAAGACGCAGAAGTGGGCTCGACCAAGGTGCTGAAGGGAAGTGCTCAACCCTCATTCCATCGCATCAGGGGGCGCAGCGGCTGCCCGAACAACGGTGATAAGTTGCAATTCACGGGGAATTAGCTCAGCTGGTAGAGCGCTGCGATCGCACCGCAGAGGTCAGGGGTTCGAGTCCCCTATTCTCCATGCCCAGCCAGAACTGACCAGCCAGCTCACTCCTGAGCCGCACGCATCCGGGCCGAGGCCCGGGCTTCCGGGTTCACCCCGGCGAATGTGGGGGGCAGGGCCGCCCGGACCACCATCAACAGGGCCATCGCGGCGAGGAAGGCGCAGACGGCAAGGATCTGGCGCCAGTCGGTTTCGAGAACCCCTTTGACGATCACCTCCCGCAACACCGAAACGATCGCAATCTCCACCGAAACGCTGATCGAAACGCGTTGCTCCTGCAGATAGATGATCAGCAGGCGGAACAGCTCCACCAGGATCAGGATGAAGAGGATATCGGCTGTGACCTCATGAAATTGAAAGGTGGTGAACAACAGCGAGAAGATCGACTTCATCTGCAAAGCCATGGCACAGAACAGGCTCACGCACAACGACACGGCGATCAGGTCCTGGACGGCCTCCAGAGCCTGCACCACCTGCACCCGCCGAAAAACCCTGTACCAGGGCACACCGGACCCTTCCTCCGCTGATCGGTGATGCTGCTCTGATTCGCTTGAATCAGCGCTCTTGATTGGCTTGATCGTCGGTATCGTGAACATGGTGACCCTTCAACGACGGCCTTTTACAACAGGCTAGGAGCCGCTCTCTGAGCGGGTCAATCACCCTGTGTTCGGCCGCCCACCACGGCAGGAAGGGCGGCCCTTGGCCACTGGAGAGAGAGCGATGGAGTGGACGGAAGCCGCCGAGGCGAAGTTGAAGGAGGTGCCGTTTCGCGCGAAAGTGATCGTTCGGCCGGCGGGCCGAATCGGCTGCGAAAGGAGCCCGGGCAGGCGATAAGGTAAAAGAGAGGGAGTATCAAACGCCTGCTCCATGTCGCAATCAAAGCGAGAACAGGTGGTGAGTCACCTTCGCTACATCCGCCAGGAGCTGCGGGAGATGCACCAAGGCGTGATGGAAGATGGATTGCTGCCGGAAGCTGGTGAGGTACGAGGGGTGATGGCCCAGATGGAAGCCCTGCTGGAATTGCTGGAGGGCAAGGGGTCACGCAAGGCCAAGGACAGCGAAGGCTGAGTCCACCCCTGTCCCGGGGCGGCCAACGGCACCAACCGCCTCGTTTGATTGAAATCCCCTATGGATGGGGTCAACACCACCCCAGCACTCCAGAAATGGTGTAAACAGGGTGCGGCAGGCTGCTGGGTCGGGTGATGGGGATCGCCAACCGGAGTGCCTGCCCACCCTTGCCGTGAGCCGCCTCCAGCAGACCCGCTTGCAACGCCAGGTTGGACAAGCCGGCCAGCGGCTTCAGCTCTGGGCAGGGAATCCCTGGCGGCGGATCTCCCTCCAGCTGATCGTGCTGCTCGGCGGTTTCTTTTTCGGGGGCGCGGTCGGCATGCTTGCCGGTGCCATGGACTTCCTCGATCCCTTGGCGGCCTTGCTCTGCCTGGTGCCAATCGAGCTGAGCGTGCGCACCCGCCGGCAGCTTCTCCTCCAGCGCGGGGACAAGCTCACGCTGCAACTGATCGACGCGGCAAGGTTCGGCTGGCTCTACGGCCTGTTGATCGAGGGCTTCAAGCTGCTCTGACCCTCAGGCTGGCGGCCCCTCGGCCGCCGCCAGCAGGTAGAGCAGGGCCATGCGGATCGGAATGCCGTTGCGCACCTGCTCCTCCACCAGGCAGACGGCGGAGTCGTCGAGGAGTTCTCCGCTCAGTTCAACCCCCCGGTTCACCGGGCCGGGATGGAGCACCGGCACCGCCTGGCCGCAGAGCTCCAGCCGCCGGTGGCTGAGGCCAAACTGGCGGTGGTAGCTCTCGAGGCTGGTCAGCAGGTGCTGGTCCATGCGCTCCTGCTGCAGGCGCAGGGTCATGACCGCATCGGCGCCCGGCAGGGCCTGCTCCAGGCTGCGCACCACGGTGATCCCCCCGCGTTGTTCGACCGGATCGTGCCGCTGACCGGGGGGTGGCGCCTCCACGAAGGCTTTGAAGCATTCGGGCAGAAGGGTGGCTGGACCACACAGCACCACATCCGCGCCACAGGCGCTCAGGGCCCAGAGGTTGGAGCGGGCGACCCGGGAGTGCAGCACATCGCCGACGATCGCGATCCGCTTCCCCCGCAGGGCCTCCGGTGTGGGGGAAGCTGGGCAAAAGTGGCGCGCCAGGGTGAACAGATCCAGCAGCCCCTGGCTGGGATGGCTGTGGAGCCCATCGCCGCCGTTGAGCACCGCCACCCGCCGGCCCCCACCATCGAGGCCCCGCGCCAGGATTTCCGGCACCCCGGCACAGCGGTGGCGCACCACCAGCACATCGGCTCCCATCGCCACATAGGTGCGGGCCGTGTCCAGCAGGCTCTCCCCCTTGCTCAGGGAGCTAGTGGCCGGCGAAAAACTCTGGACATCGGCGGACAGGCGCCGGGCAGCCAGCTCGAAACTGCTGCGGGTGCGGGTGCTCGGCTCGAAGAAGAGGCTGGTGACGAGCTTGCCCTGCAGGGCCGGCAGCCGGCGGGCCCCGGTGGTGGGCAGGGAGCGGAAGCGCTGGGCCAGCTCCAGCACTGTGGCGAAATCGCCCAGGGAGAAGGCCGCCAGATCGAGGACGTGGCGGTGGGCCCAGCGGCTGCTCACTGGGAACCCCATGATCCGGGCCGGAAGGCCTGGTCGGCCAGGGGGGTTCGATCCCCCCGGGCCCGGCGGCTGACACTGCGGCTGGCCCGCAGGTACCAGCGCCAGGGCAGCTCCTGGGCCTGGGACACCCCGATCCGGCTGCTGGCCAGCAGGGGGGGGACCCCCAGCCGCTCCTGGGCCGCCAGCCAGTCGCTGAAGCAGGCGGGCCGGGGGGCCAGCCAAGCCCCGCTGGCCGGTTCCAACGGCCGGCGATCGAAGTGGCGATCGATCCCGAAACGCCGGGCCAACAAGGCCGGACCGGCGGCGATCCGCTCGGGCTCGCCCGGGATGGCCACGGCCCGCAGCAGAACACCGCTGGCCCAGTTGTCGTGGTGGGTCACCACATTCACGCAGTGATGCAGGCCGTAGGTCAGGTAAACGTAGAAGCGCCCAGGCGGGCCGAACAGGGTTTCGTTGGCGGGAGAGCGGCGGCGGTGGCCGTGGCAGGCCGGTTCGCTCTGGCAGTAGGCCTCCGTTTCCACCACCATCCCCCAGAGAAGGCTTCCCCCCTCCTGCCGCCGAAGCAGCAGACAACCGACCAGCTCCGGCGCCACCTGCTCGGCGGGGCGGGCGAAGAAGCCGGCCGGAAGGAGGCCCGTCAGGGAATCGGCGCCGATCGGCAGCGGATCCAGGGCGGGGAGCGTCGGAGGCGTCAGAATCCCTTGGGGCATTGACGATTTGTCCCTGGCTCCGCGACCCCTCCGCACCTCCACCGTGTCCAGCGCTCTTTCCGGTTTCAACCTCGGCACCGTGCTGCTGGCCGGCAGCGGCCTTTTTTGCCTGGCCAGCCTCTACTTCGGCACCCGGGGCGGCTTCTACGACACCAAGGCCTACGAGGGCAACGGCACCGCGCACTGAAGGCCGGGTAGCAGGCCACACGCTCAGCCCTGGCTGCGCAACTGCTCGGCCTCCGGGCAGTCTTCGGCGGTTTCGAGATCCTCGGCCTGGGTGCTGCGGCTGAAGAAGGCCAGTCGGGTGCTGACCGCACCGATCGAGTCAAGCCGCACACTCTCCTCCCAGCTGTGCAGTTCGTCGTCCTCCTCGGAGTCATAACGGAGGGTGACCAGGTCGCCTTGGATCTCCACCACCAGGGCCTGCTCGATCCAGCGCTGCTGATCCCGCAGGTACACCCAGACCGGCCGTTGCTCGCTGAAGAACTGATCGAGCTTGCGATGCAGCATTCCCTCTCTTCCGGCGCCAGGCCGTGGCCGGATCAGGTCCGGATTGAGCCAATCCTAGGGATGATGCAGCGAACCCTTCCGTTGCCGCCCAATGACCAGCCCTGGAGCCGTCGACCACACCGAGGCCATCCGCCTGCAACTGCGCAGCTGGCCTGAAGTGGAGGCCTACCTCAGCACCTGCAAGGGGGTGATCGTGCCGCTGGGCTCCACCGAGCAGCACGGCCCCACCGGGGCGATCGGCACCGACGCCCTCACCGCCGACGCCGTGGCCCTCGAGGTGGGGCGGCGCACGGGCGTGTTGGTCACACCCCCCCAGCCCTTCGGCATGGCGGAGCACCACCTGGGCTTCGCCGGCACGATCAGCCTTCAACCCACCACCCTGCTGGCGGTGCTCCACGACGTGGTGCTGTCCCTGGCGAGGCACGGCTTCGAGCGGATCTTCGTGATCAACGGCCATGGCGGCAACATCGCCACCTGCCGGGCCGCCTTCACCGAGGCCTACGGCAGCGCCGCGGCTCGGGGGCTGGCCGCCGCACCCCAGCTGCGCTGCAAGCTGGCCAACTGGTTCATGGCCGGGCCGGTGATGCGCCAGGCCCGGGATCTCTACGGGGAGCGGGAGGGCCACCACGCGACCCCCAGCGAAATCGCCCTCACCCTCCACCTGGAGCCCAGCCTCGCCGCCAAGCAGCGGCCGTTGCCGGAGCCAGCTCCAGCCGGACCGATCCATGGACCGGAGGATTTTCGGCGGCGGCATCCGGATGGGCGGATGGGCTCCGACCCCTTCCTGGCAAGCGCGGCCGATGGCGCCCGCTTCCTGGATCTGGCCGCCACCGCCCTGGCCCTTGATCTGGATGCGTTCCTGGCCGATGCCGATTCAGCCGACTGAACGGGGAGCCGCCCACCGGCCGCTAGCTTCAGCGCTGGTTCCCACGGAGTAGCGATGGGCAGGATCACGGCCGACGACGTGCGCAAGGTGGCCCTGCTGGCACGGCTGGATCTGGCCGAGGGCACGATCGCCACCTACACCAGCCAGTTGGAGCGGATCCTCGATTACGTCGGCCACCTGGAAACGGTGGACACGACGGGAGTTCCCCCCACCACCCGGGCGGTGGAAGTGGTGAATGTGACCCGAGCGGACCTAGTGGACCCGACGCCGGTGCGGGAGGAGCTGCTGGAGCTTTCCCCCCAGCGGCAGGGTGATTTCTTCCGGGTTCCGAAGATCCTGGCCGACTGAGCTCAGGGCAGGCTGGGGCGCGGCTTCGGTGAGACGGCGGTGCGATGCAGCAGGGCAAGCACATGGCGCCGGGAGCGGGCCGTGGGCATCATCGCCGCGAGGGGGCGCAGGCGGCTGCGGCGACGTTTGTGGCTGCGGATACCGAAGAAGATGTCGTAGAGAAAGTTGAGGCCATCGCGCCGTGTTTCGAACAGGCCCAGCCGTTGCGGGCATCCCTTGGACGCAAGCAGCGGCTGGGTGGCCCGGTAAGCATCCTGATACTCGAACCAGGGAATCGAGGGCCAGAGGTGATGAACGAGGTGGTAGTTCTGGCCCATGATCAGCCAGTTCATCATCCTGCTGGGATACACCCGTGCGTTGTGCCAACGGCTGCGGGAGAGGAAAGGGCGGTGGGGAAGATAGTCGAAGAAGAGGCCGAGGGTGACGCCGACCATCAGGGCTGGCGCAAACCAGCAGTTGAAGATGAAAGGCAAGAAGTTGAACTTCACGGCCGCAATCACGATCGCAAAAAAGAGGCCCCGTGCAAGTCCCCATTCCAGCAGTTCCCAGCGCCGCCAGAGGCGATGGCGGAAGAAAAACACCTCGTGATAAAAGAAGCGCGGGGCGATGAGCCAGAGCGGCCCGAAGGTGGAGACGATGTGATCCGGGTCGTGTTTTGGATCGTTCACATGGGCGTGGTGCTGCAGGTGCACCCGGGTAAACACCGGAAAACTGAAGCCCAGCAGGATGGCGGCACCATGGCCCATCACCGCGTTCCAGAAGCGGCTGGGGTGCGCGGCGTTGTGGCAGGCGTCGTGGATGACGGTGCCCTCCAGATGCAGGGCTAAGAAGCCAAGGGCCAGGAGCACCGCCAGGGGCCACTGGCCCACGAACCAGCCCCAGATGGTGAGGGCGGCCAATCCGTAGCCGGACAGGAACAAGGCCACGGTGGGATTCCAGGCCGCCGGGGGATCGAGGTACTCTCGCGGCACGGAGCGCGGCAGCGGGGCCTGGCTGACCGTGGCGGCGCGCTGGGCAGGCGTCAGGGTCAGAGCTTGTGTCATCGCCTGGATGCGACCCCCCACCTAAACAATCGTGCCCCACCTTACGGGCAATGAATCGCCGGCTGAAGGTCTGGGGCTGGCGGCAGCATTGGCATCGGCCCATCGCATCGGGCGCAACGATGAGCTGCAGCACGGTCCCGCCCGACGACGCCCGGCTCGACGCCCTGCGCCAGGAATTCGAGCATGAGGCCAGCTTCAGCCAGGTGTTCGTGGTGCTCACGGTGGGGGCCACCCTGATTGCCACCCTGGGCCTGCTGGCCAACAGTCCTGGGGTGGTGATCGGCGCCATGGTGGTGGCCCCCTGGATCCTGCCCCTGCAGGCGATGGCCTTCGAGATCCTGCGGGGGCGGTTGCCGATGTTCCTGCGGGCCCTGCGCACCTTGATGCTGGGGGTGGTGATCTGCGTGCTGCTGGCGATATCGATCTGGTGGGAATCTCCATCGACTGGCAGAAGAACCCGCCGCTGATCAGGGCCCGGGTGCGGGTCACCGATCCGGAACTGCCCACTCCCAAGCAAGTGGCTGCTGTGCAGGCGTTCATCAATCAGCAGCAGGGGCCCCTGCGCTTCCGGTTGGTGCAACAACGCACCGCCGTGGACCTGATCGGCCCGGACACCGCCCCCAACCCCCCCGAGCTGGAGGTGCTGCCACCCCCGCCGATCCCGCCGCTGCCGGAGTCGGAATGCAAGGAGGCATAGGAGGCTGTTGCAGATGGATCAGCGCCCCATGGGCCATGGGGATCGTGCCCTCGCGGCCTTTGCCCCACTCGTCACTGATCCGCTCCGCGATGCCGCAGCGTTCCAGCATCTTGTTGCTTTCGCGCTCGATCACCCCCTTGAACCATCCCCTCCCGCATTGCTCCCTCCTTGGGGATGGTCTTCAGCAGCCACCTAAGATTTCCAATGGCTCGTTCATCAGCTTGGTCGCACGCAAGACCCTCGGCGATCACGGGCTGTTGTTCGCGTCATCGGCAGTGCTTCAACCCGCCCGGGCCCAGTGCCCCTACTGCGGCGTCGGTTGTGGCCTGGAACTCAAACCACCGGCCGAGGGCGATGGCGAGACCCATAGCGCCGGCGGCGATTCCTGGACGGTGCGGGGCGACCGGCACCATCCCTCCTCCCTAGGGCAGGTGTGCGTCAAGGGGGCCACCGTGGGCGAAACGCTGGACAAGAACCGTCTCACCACACCGCTGTTCCGTGAGCGGATCGACCAGCCCTTCGCCCCGATCAGCTGGGAGGAGGCCCTGGGCCGGATCGTCACCCAGATCCAGGGGGTGCTGGCCGAGCGCGGGCCGGCTGGTCTGGCCATGTACGGCTCCGGCCAGTTCCTCACCGAGGACTATTACCTGGCCCAGAAGCTGTTCAAGGGCGCCCTGGGCACCAACAATTTCGACGCCAATTCCCGCCTGTGCATGAGCTCGGCGGTCTCCGGCTATGCCCGCAGCCTCGGCAGCGACGGCCCCCCCTGCTGTTACGACGACTTCGACAGCTGCGACACGGTGCTGCTGATCGGCACCAACACCGCCGAGTGCCATCCGGTGCTGTTCCAGCGCCTGCTCAAGCGCAAACGCAAGGACAAGAACTCCCTTCAGTTGATCGTCGTCGATCCACGCCAGACCGCCACCTCCGACGCGGCCGATCTGCACCTGGCGATCCGGCCGGGCACCGATCTGGTGCTGCTGCATGGCATCGGCCACCTGCTGCTCCGCCAGGGAACCCTGGACCAGGCCTACATCGCCGCCTCCACCGAGGGCTACGCCGAGCTGGCCGAGCTGTTGGAGGGCTGGACGCCCGAGCGGGTGTGCGCGCTCTGCGGCATCGAGCCGCAGCAACTGGAAGCCGTGGCAGAGCTCTGGGGCCGCAGCCACGCCCTGCTCAGCCTCTGGTCGATGGGGGTGAACCAGAGCGTGGAGGGCACGGCCACCGTGTCCGGCCTGATCAACCTGCACCTGCTCACGGGCCAGATCGGCCGAGCCGGGGCAGGGCCCTTCTCCCTCACCGGCCAGCCCAACGCCATGGGGGGCCGTGAAGCGGGCGGCCTGGCACCGTTGCTGCCCGGCTATCGCTTCGTCGCAGATGCCTCTCATCGCGCCGAGCTGGAGCGCCACTGGGGCTTCCCCGCCGGTGCCATCGCCGCGGAGCCGGGCTTCGATGTCTGGCGGCAGATCGAGGCGATGGAGCGCGGCGAGCTGGGCCTGTGGTGGGTGGCGGCCACCAATCCGCTGGTGAGCCTGCCCTCGCTCGATCGGGTCATGGCGGCCGTGGCCCGCTGCCCGCTGGTGGTGCTCTCCGAGGCGTATGCCTGCACAGAAACTGAGGCCGTGGCCCACCTGGTGCTGCCGGCGGCCCAGTGGAGCGAAAAGGCCGGGGTGATGACCAATTCCGAGCGCCGCGTCACCCTCTGCGAGGCCTTCCGCCCGGCGCCGGGCCAGGCGCGGGCCGACTGGGCGATCTTTGCCGAGATCGGCCGGCGCCTCGGCCATCGCGATGCCTTCACCTACGGCTCCAGCGCCGAGGTGTACGCCGAGTTAGCGGCGATCACCGCCGGGCGCGTGTGCGACCACAGCGGCCTCAGCCACCAGCTCCTGGCCGCGCACGGCCCCCAGCAGTGGCCTTTCCCGGTCGGCGCTGCCCCCGGTGGCGGCAGCGCCCGCCTCCACACCGAGGGCCGCTTCCCCACCCCCAGTGGCCGGGCACGGTTGATCGCCGAGCAGCCCCTTGGCCTGGGCGAACCACCCGATGACGCCTACCCGCTGGTGCTCACGGTGGGGCGGTATCTCGGCCACTGGCACACCATGACCCGCACCATGCACGTGGAGCGCGTCCGCCGGCAGCACCCGGAGCCGTTGCTGGAGGTGAATCCCGGCGATGCCAGCCGCCATGGGCTTGAGAATGGCGCCCTGGCGCGGATCAGCTCACGGCGGGGCGCCCTGGAGGTGAAGGTGCTGGTCACCGATCGCATCCGGCCTGGCACCGTGTTCCTGCCGATGCACTGGGGTGCATCCCAGGCCAACGCCTGCGAAGCCAATCGGCTGATGCATGAACAGGCTTGCCCGATCTCCAGGCAACCGGAACTGAAGGCGGCGGCGGTTCGACTGGAGCCCGCCTCAGCCTGAGCCGCTCGCCGCTCAATCCTCGTCGTGGGCGTAGCGGCGGTAGAGGAAATCAAGGGCGCGGTTGCGCAGGTCGAAGTATTCCGGCTGCTCCATCAACCGAGCCCGATCCCGCGGGCGCGCAAACGGCAGCTCGAGGATTTCACCGATCGTGGCGGCGGGGCCGTTGGTCATCATCACGATCCGGTCTGCGAGGAACAGGGCCTCATCGATGTCGTGGGTGATCATCAGCACGGTCACCCTGTGGTCGGCCCAGATGCGCAGCAACTCCTCCTGGAGTTCCTCGCGGGTGATCGGATCGAGGGCGCCGAACGGCTCGTCGAGCACCAGCACCTTGGGCTTGAGGGCCAGGGCGCGGGCAATCGAAACCCGCTGCTTCATGCCACCGGAAAGGCTGGCCGGCTTCTTGTGGGCGGCCTCGCTCAGGCCCACCAGGGCCAGGTTCTGCTCCACCAGTTCCCGGGCTCCGCCATTGCGCTTCAGCTCGGGATACACGTTGTTCACCGCCAGGGCGATGTTGTCGTGGGCACTCAGCCAGGGCAGCAGCGAATAGTTCTGGAACACCACCATCCGGTCCGGTCCTGGTTCCTGGATCACCTGGGATTCCAGCCGCACCTCTCCACTGGTCGGCTGGCGGAAACCCGACACCATGTCGAGCAGGGTGGATTTGCCGCAGCCGGAATGGCCGATCAGGCAGACGAACTCACTTTCGGCAACGCTGAGCTGAATGTTGTCGAGAACGGTGTAGGGCCCCGATTTGGTGGGGTACACCTTCGAGACACCATCAATCACCAGAAAAGGTTCCTTGTCCTGATGCGCCGTAGGCGCGGTGGCGGTCTGGGTCTGCATCGGTTTGGGGACTCAGCGGTGTGGGGACAGGGAGACCGGCAGCGCACCGGGCCTGGGCGGTAGCCGAACCGTTTCGCGGCTGATCGCGCCGTTGGCCCCGAGCGCCTCGAGGTAGCCCAGGGGATCGCCGGGGTCGAGCGTTTGCACTCCGAACGGCTGCAGCACGCTGGGTGCCCGGCTCTCGAGCGGCAGGCCAAGGGAGCCGGCGGCTTCGGCGTAGAGGTCGGGACGCTGCACCCGCTCGATCACCTCCTCCCAGTTGAGCGGGAAGGGGCTGATGCCCCAGCGGGCCAGCTGGGTGAGGATCCAGGTGGCGTCGCCAGGGTCGGGCGGGTTGATGTGGGCCCCGTAGAAGCGGACGAACTCCGGCATCGGTTGTGGTTCGCCGAGGCCCCGGTCGAAGGGGCCGATCAGGCCTGGCCGCAGCAGGGCCGCATCGGTGCCGACATACTCCCGGCGGGCCAGCAGCTCGCAGAGATCGTCGCGGTTGGCGGGATCGTCGCAGTAGCGGCAGGCTTCGATCAGGGATTTGATCAGGGCCTGGTGGGTGAGCGGGTGGGCGGCTGCCCAGTCTTCGCGGACGCCCAGCACCTTTTCGCAGTGGCCGTTCCAGAGCTCCATATCGGTGGCAATCACCGTGCCCAGCCCTTCCTGCACGGCGCGGCTGTTCCATGGCTCCCCGACACAAAAGCCGTCGATGCTGCCGGCCTTGAGGGTGGCCACCATCTGGGGCGGTGGAATCACGATCAGCTCCACATCCCGCCCGGGTTCGATGCCACCGGAGGCCAGCCAGGCCCGCAGGATCAGGTTGTGCATCGAGGCGGGATGCACCATGGCCAGCACGGGCTTCCTGCCAGGATTGGCGACGATCCAGCCCTTGAGGTCAGCCAGGCTGTCCACCCCGGCCTCGTGGAAGCGGCGGTGCAGCGTGATCGCATTGCCGTTGCGCGAGAGGGTGAGAGCCGTCAGCACGGGCAAAGGCTGCTGTCCGCCACTGCCCAGGGTCATGGCCAGGGGCATTCCCGCCACCATCTGGCCCGCATCCAGCACCTTCTGGCGAATGTTGGTTTCGAGGGTCTTCCAGTTCGTTTCACGCCGCAACGTCACCTGATCCAGGCCGTATTTGGCGAAGTAGCCCCGCTCCTGGGCCACCACCAGGGGGGCGCAATCGGTGAGCGGGATGAAACCGATCTCCAGGTTCACCTTCTCAAGGGTGTTGGCGGCGATGGCGCTGGCGGGATTGAGGCGTTGGCGCCTGGCCAGGCGCTGCTGATTGAGGAACTGCACCACCTCGCCTCGCTGGGCGTAATAGGTGGGATGCGCTGCGGCAGAGAGATGGGTGCGGGGGCGGGGCAGGTCCACCTGGATGATCTGGCCGATGTAGGCCTCCGGGCCATTGGTCATCAGCACAACGCGATCGGAGAGCAGCAACGCCTCATCGACGTCGTGGGTGACCATCACCGTGGTGACCTTGGCCTCCTCACAGATTCGCATCAGCTGCTCCTGGAGATTGCCGCGGGTGAGGGCATCGAGGGCCCCGAACGGCTCGTCGAGCAGCAGCAATTTGGGGCGCAGTGCCAGGGCGCGGGCAATCGCCACCCGCTGCTTCATGCCACCGGAGATTTCGGAGGGAAACTTATCGGCTGCCGCCTTGAGACCCACCAGCTTGATGTGGTGGTCGATGATCGATTCCCGCTCGGCCAGGCTTCTGGACGCCATCACGTTGTTGACGGCCAGGGCGATGTTCTGACGCACCGTTTTCCAGGGCAGCAAGGAATAGTTCTGAAACACCACCATCCGGTCCGGCCCCGGATCGGTGACCTGGCGCCCCGCCATCAGGATGCCGCCCTCTGTGGCCTGGGTGAGGCCGGCCAGCAGGTTGAGCAGGGTCGACTTGCCACAGCCCGAGTGGCCCACCAGGGAGACGAACTCACCCTCGACGATGTCAAGGAAGACATCCTTCAGGGCGACGTAACGTCCACCGTCGCGGAGGGTGAAACTGTGGGTGACGTTGTCGACCGTGCAGAGGGCAGGCATGGCTACTGAACCCCCCGGGCGGCCTTGCGGCCCAGCCAGGCCACCAGCCGATCCAGGGCCAGGCCCACCAGCCCCACGTAGACGATCGCCAACAGGATCTGGCTGGTGCTGCTGTCCCCACCTGCGTTGTAGGCGTCCCAGATGAAGAAGCCGATCCCACCGTCGGCCTTGAGCATCTCGGCCGCCACGATCGCCAGCCAGGCCAGGCCCACGGCGATACGCAGACCGGTGAAAACATAGGGCGCCGTTGCTGGAATGACGATCTCCCAGATGTAGCTCCGCTTGCTCAGCCGCAGCACTTTGGCCACGTTGGTGTAGTCCTGAGGGATCTCGAGGATGCCGGCGGCGGTGTTGATCACGATCGGCCACACGGCCGTGACGAAGATCACGAAGACCGCCGCCACGTCCGCCTGCTGGAACAGCAACAGGGAGATCGGCAGCCAGGCCAGGGGCGGCACCGTGCGCAGCACCTGGATCAGGGGATCGAAGCCGCGGCGGATGAAGCCGTTGAGGCCCAGGGCCAGGCCGGCAGCGATGCCGATCACGGCAGCCAGGCTGTAGCCGATCGCCACCCGCTGCAGGGAGATCAGGATCTGCCAGCCCAGCCCCTTGGCCGTGCCGCCATCGTCATAGAAGGGCCGGCTGATGTAGGGATTCCAGGTCTGGGTGACCACCTCGATCGGTCCGGGGAAACCGCCACCGCCGATGCTGGCCAGCACTTGCCAGAGCAGCAGGGTGAGCCCGGTGCAGACCAGGGGGGCCTTGATCTGGCGGGCGAGCGGTGAGCGCAGCCAGGCGTTGGCCGGGCGCTTCCGCTGTTGTGAGGGAACGGTGGCCGTGATCATCGGGGCGATGGGGCGGGAAGGGGTCTTGAGAAGGGTTGTGGAGCCCTGGCCGGAGCCAGGGTCCACAGCGGAGCCAGGGGCTCGGGAGCCCTATTGGAGGGCCTTGAACTTGAGGGCCTTGAGGTAGGCCTGGGGGTTGTTCGCATCGAACTTCACCCCGTCGAAGAACACCTCCACACCGCGGGAGTCGCCGGAGGGGATCTCCTTGTATCCATTCTCCTTGGCCGCCTTGCGCCAGAGGTCCGAGCGGTTCACCTTGGCAACCAGCGCCTTGATGTTGGTGGTTTTCGGCAGGTAGCCCCAGCGGATGTTCTCGGTCACGAACCAGGTGTCATGGCTCTTGTAGGGGAAGGAGGCGTTGCTCTGGAAGAACAGCATCTTGTAGGGCGAGTTGGTCACCTTGCGGCCATCGCCGTAGTCAACGGTCCCCTGCAGTCGCGGCAGCAGGTCATCGACGCTCGCCTTGACGTACTTGTCCTGGGCCAGGATCGTGGCCAGCTCTTTGGTGTTGGCCGGGTTGTCGGCCCACTTCTGGGCCTGCTGCACCGCCATCAGCAGCCGCAGGGAGGCGTTGGGGTTTTTCTTGACCCAGTCGGAGCGCATCGAGAACGCTTTCTCGGGGTGCTGCTTCCAGATTTCGCCGGTCTGGAGAACGGTGTAGCCAAGCTTCTTGTTGACCAGCCGCTCGTTCCAGGGTTCGCCCACGCAGAACACATCCATGGTGTTCGACTGCATGTTGGCCACCATCTGCGGCGGTGGGATCACCACGATGTCGACGTCCTTGTTGGGATCAACGCCATTGGCGGCCAGCCAATAGCGCATCCAGAGGTCGTGGGTGCCGCCGGGGAAGGTGACGGCCGCCTTGAACTTGTCGCCGGTCTTGTTCTTCTTGTCGATCACGCTCTCCAGGTTGGCGCTCTTCACCTTGAACTTGGCCGGCAGGAAGGCCTTGGAGGCGGAGAGGCCCTGCCCTTGGGTGTTGAGGCGGGCCAGGATGCTGATCGGCACCGGTTGGCGACTTTTGGCGATGGCTCCCGTGGTGAGCAGGTAGGCCATCGGCGTGAGCAGGTGGGCGCCATCGATGCCGCCGCGTCCACCGCCCAGTTCCAGGTTGTCCCGGGTGACAGCCCAGGAGGTCTGCTTCTTCAGGTTGACCCCGGTCATGCCTTCTTTGGCGAAGAATCCCTTTTCCTTGGCGATGATCAGCGGGGCCGCATCGGTGAGGGCAATGAAGCCCAGATCCACCTCGGTGGTTTCGGCTTTGCCGGGTGCCGCCAGGGCCGGAATCGGCGCCAGGGCCATTGATCCGACCAGGCCGAGGCCAAGGCCGAAGGCGGTGGTTCCGGCGGTACTGCACAGCAAAAATTGGCGCCGAGAGAAGTGCGTCATCAAAGACATTCGTGGTTGGCAGTGTGCATTCGGTCTGGCTTCAGAACGCGGCGACCAGAACCGGCGATCAACGATCGCGTTGGCGCACAGGCTGACCAACTCATTCACAACACCACATTGAGCGGCCGCTGCAGAGTGATGGTTGTTACGAACAGTCTGGATTGGTCAGGAACTCCGCAAGCGCATGGGGGAGATTGCGGTGCTCATGGCCCGGATGGCTGAGCTTCACCAGCGTGAACCGCTGCAGTTCATCAAGTCCCTGCCACTGCTGAGGCAGGAGGGAGGCGCCGATCTGGGCGCAGGCGGCCGCCAGCATCGGTGGAATCGCCTCCCCCTGCTGCCAACTGGCGCCCCGGGCCGGCTCGATCGCCTTCGCCGGTCCATCCGCCAGGGCCGCCGTGCGCTCCAGCAACCAGGCCCGCAGGCTCGCCGTCGCCTCGGCATCGTCGCCCCAGGCCAGCAGTTGCCGGCGCTCCTGGGGTTCCAGGGCCGCCCATTGGCTCAGCTTGAGCTTGACCCCCGCCAGGTCGAGCTTGCGCCGCACGGCCATCGGCAGGCAGCGGAGGTTGCCGCTGAACTCGGCCTCGAAGCGGAAGCAGTTGTCGTGCAGGCTCATGCCGCCAGGGTGGCCCTTCGGGCCTCTCCGGCGTGGGCCTTCAGCAGGGCTCCAGCCTGCTCCAGCGCCCCTTCCAGGTGCTCGAAACTCCCGCTCTGCCAGAGAATCGCAGCCAGGTTCCAGCGCACGGCATCCAGCAGTGGGCCCTCCCCCACCAGGGCCGCTCGGGCCTGGTGGGTCCAGGTGGTCAGGTCAAGCCAGGGCACCTCGTCACTGGTGATGCCATGGTCGCGGGGGTGAAGGATCACCCGCTCCACCTGGGCATGGCGCACCCGGGCGGTGATGCCGGCCCTCGTGGTGGGGAGGTCGGTGGAGCCCTCCAGACCCTTGACCGTGTAGAGATCGGTTTCGCCGGCGGCCGCGAGGGCCTCCCAGGCCCGGGTTTCCGTGGGCGGATGCACGAAGCCGCTGATCAGCAGATGCTGGCCCTGATGGGGGGTCCAGAGCAGTTCCAGGCTGGCCACCGGGGGCCGCTTGCCGATCTCATCGCGCACCGGCAGCAGCCGTTCGGCGGCGGCGAAGTGCTCGGGCTGGTGGGTGAGGGCGAGATCGTGGCGATCGAGCCGCCCCTGCACCTCCAGCAGGCTGAGGCCGCGCCACTCGATTCCAAGGGCGGCGAACAGCTCCGCCAGGGTGATGCCGTACTTCACGGGCATCGGCGAGCCGCCGTGCAGCACCACCGGCTGGCCGTTGGCGGCCAGCAGCAGGGCCAGCAGCGGCAGCAGCGGCGCGGTGCGGCTGCGGCCGTCGTAGGGGACGCCGAAGCAGAGGGCCCGCCGGCCTGGTGTGCGCAGCACCGGGCCGTGGGTGCGGTAGCTGTCGAGCATGCCGCTGAGTTCGATCGGGGAGGGCCGCCGGATGCGATGGGCGATCAGGAAGGCGCCGAGCTGGGCCTCCCCCACCTCGCCCTCCAGCATCAGGTCCATGGCCTCGCGCGCCTCGATCCTGCTCAGGCCTGTGCTGGTGTGCTCGCCACTGCCCACCTTGGCCAGCAACTCCCGGAAGCGCAGGGCGTCGGACGCCATGGCCGGCCTGCGCCGGGCGGCTGGGCTCGCCTCGTCAGCATGGATGTCCGGTAGTGGTTGCAACAAAGAGGAGGCGCTCCGGCCAAGATGATCAGTTACAAAACTCAGTCTCGGCTGTCATCATGCCCGTTGCACAGCCTTCCCCTGGTTCCACCTCGGCTTCGGTGCCGACCAAGCGCAACAAGGTGGAGCAGGCCAAGGCCGAGTTCTGCGGGCTGGCCCTGGAGCCCCGGCTGGCGGAGCTCGGCCAGGCCGGCTGGGAATCCCTCGACGAAGCGACCCTCACCATCCATCTGAAATGGCTGGGCATCTTCTTCAGGCCGGTCACCCCCGGGCGGTTCATGGTGCGGCTGCGGCTGCCGAATGGGCTGATCCAGGCGAACCAGCTCGAGGTGCTGGCCGAGGCGGTGGACCGCTGCGGCGACCATGGCAGCGCCGACATCACCACCCGCCAGAACCTGCAGTTGCGCGGCCTGTTGCTCGAAGACATGGCGCCCCTGGTGGCGGCGATGGGCGCGGTGGGGCTGACCAGCCGGCAGTCCGGCCATGACAACCCCCGCAACGTCACCGGCAATCCCCTGGCGGGGATCGACCCCGAGGAATTCGTGGACACCCGGCCGCTGGTGGACGCGATCCAGGACCTTCTGCTTGGTCCGGAAGGCCCGAAGAACCTGCCCCGCAAGTTCAACGTGGCCGTCGGCGGGGCCCCCGACAGCTTCCTGCTCCACAACGACCTGGCCTACCTGCCGGCACTCCACGGGGGAGAGCTGGGCTTCAGCGTGGTGGTGGGCGGTTTCTTCTCGGCCCAGCGCAACGCCCTGGCCATCCCGCTCGGCCTCTGGCTGCGCGGTGATCAGTTGCCGGAGTTCAGCCTCGCGGTGCTGCGGCACTACGAGCGCCAGGGGGATCGGGCCAACCGCAACAAGACCCGGCTGATGTATCTGATTGATGCCCTCGGAATCGAGCGCTACCGCAGCGACGTGCTCGACACCTACGGCGAGTTCGCCGGAGCGGCGGCAGCGGCGGGGGTGCCACGCCACGATGGCTCCCACCTGGTGGAGCGCGCCCCGAGGGACATCTGCGGGGTTCATGCCCAGAAGCAGGACGGCCTCCACTGGGTGGGCCTGCATGTGCCGATGGGCCGCCTCGACGCCGCCGCGATGGCCGAGCTGGCCCGCCTGGCCCGCGCCTATGGCAGCGGCGAGTTGCGCTTCAGCGAAAGCCAGAACCTGCTGATCTGCCATGTTCCTGGCGGACGGCTGGAGGCTCTGCTGGCGGAGCCGTTGCTGCAACGGTTCCGGGTCGACCCCGGCGCCCTGGAGGCCGAGGCGGTCAGCTGCACCGGCAACCGCTACTGCAGCTTCGCCCTGATCCCCACCAAGAGCACCGCCCAGGCGGTGGTGGAGGAGCTGGAGCGGCGCCTGGAGCTGCCCCAGGCCGTTCGCACCCACTGGACCGGTTGCCCCAACGCCTGCGGCCAGCCCTACATGGGCGAAATCGGCCTGATGGGGGCCAAGGCCCGCCTGGATGGCCAGATGGTGGAGGCGGCCAAGATCTTCCTGGGCGGCTCGATGGCGGGCGACCCCCGCCTGGGCGAACTGCACGACAAGCCCGTGCCGCTCAGCCAGCTGCCTGATGTGCTCGAAGCGCTGCTGGTGGAGCGCTTCGGGGCCCACCGCCGCCCAGGCGCCTGAGCCCCGATCCCACCAGCTGGGTCCAGCGCGATCGTCTGGGGGCTGCTGCCACGTCAAGTTCGGCCAGGGCCTGCCGGTCCTCGGGATCCTGGCCCCCATAGAGCAGGCGGGTGATCCGCTCCGGATCGATCTCCAGGGCCAGCACCTCCTGCCAGAGCCGCCCGCTCAACGCCGGGTCGGCGCGCCGGAACTGGGCATCGGCCAACTGCCGCACCAGCTGAAAGACCAGTTGCTGTTGTTTGCGATCGGCGAAGCTGCCCGGAGCCACGCCCTGAGCTCTCACAGCAGGCGGCGGGCAGCGTGAGGGATTCGGGCTGGTCCTGTTGATGCTTGCTCTGGCTGACGTCATGGCGACTGTCCTTGCGGATCCCAGGGGATCTGGGCTCCTGACTCCTTGCTAGAGCCTGAGGCAGGGGCCGGCCCGTCAATGGCACCAAACGTATCAACCGCTACAGGCAGGCCGCCTGCTATTACGGCCCGGAATGGCGGTGCCATCGTGGGCCAGGCCCGCCGCCCCTGAGAGCGGGGCAACCTCCTCCCCCTTGGACCCTTCCCTGATCCCCTCTGCGCTGCCGCCACCGGGGAGTTCGGAGCGCTGGCCCTGGCTGCAGCGGTTGCGACGCCAGGGCGACCCCGATCTCGCCCCCTGGCTCGAGGCCCTCGAACGGGGTGAGCTGGGCGCCGAGAGCGACCTGTTGGCCGTGCTGGCCGAACGGCTCGATGCCGCCGGCAGCGAACGGCTGCTGGCCTGGTGGTTGGGGGGGTCAACCGATCCCACCCTGCTCCCGTTGATCGCCCGGGCCCGTACCCCCCGTTGCGGGGCCCTGTTGCGCCAGGCCGTGCTGGAGCGCTCCAGCCTGCAGAGCCGGGTGCCTTTGCTGCCCTTGCTGGGCCACCAGCGGGATCCCACCGATTACGCGCTGCTCGCCCGGCTCAGCCTGGAGGCTGGCCCGCTGCCCCTGCGCCTGGCGGCCCTGGAGGCCCTGGCTCTGGGCCTGAGCGCCTGGCCGCTGACGCCGCTCCGCCAGCACCTGCTGACCCTCGCCACCGACCTCCAGCCCCAGCTGGCGGGCCAGGCGGTCGACCTGCTGGCCCGCCTGCCCCGGGGCCGCTGGGCCCTGCTCCCCCTCACCGGCCGCCGGCTGGATCCAGCCGTGGCAGATCGGTTGCGCCGCCGCTGGGGGGCCCTGGCGCCCAGCCCGCTTCTGTTGATCGTGCACGGCAGAGCTGGCGGGGTGATTCCCGGGGAGTTGCTGGCCCTGGCGGGCGAGCTGGAGGAGCGGCGCGGCAGGCCGGTGCGGATCCAGGTTCTGACCGGCGGCACGCCGCCAACCCCGGCCAGCTTCGGGACCCTGGCTGGATCGGTGGGTCTCACGCCCTGGCTCTCAGTGGTGCCGCTGTTCCTGCTGCCCGGCAGCCACGTTCGCGTCGACGTGCCTGCCATCGCCGCCGTCTGGCGTGCCCACGGCCCCGTGCGCCGCCTGCCCTTTCTGGGGGCCTGGCCCATCTGGCAGCGGGCCCTGGCCGCCGAACTGGCCGCCATGGTTCAGGCGCGAGGCGGCTCAGCGGACTCCGGCCCCAGGGCACCCCTGCTGCTGCATCACCCGCTGGAGGATGGCCTGGGCGCCCGGTATCTCGCCCATCTCCAGTCCGTCACCCAGGCCCGGTTCCTGCCCACTCCATACACTGCGGCAGATCTGCAGGAGATCAAACTGGCGATCCATCCCAGGGCCCTGCCCCTGACCCTGGCGGCCAACCGGCTCACGGAAAGCCTTCCCGATCAGCTCGGGGCTCCCCTGTTGGCGCGCCCCCGGTTCCGGCAGCTGTTGGTGCGGGAGCTCGAGGCCCTGCCATGACCGGCAAGGTGTACCTGGTGGGGGCCGGACCCGGGGATCCCGAGCTGCTCACCCTCAAGGCCCACCGCCTGCTGCGCCAGTGCGATGCCCTCGTCCATGACGCTCTGGTGCCCCGGGCCCTGCTCGATCTCGTCCCGGCCGGCTGCGAACGGCACTTCGTCGGCAAGCGGCGAGGCCACCACTCGGTTCCCCAGCCCACCACCAACGCCGTGCTGGTGCAGCTGGCCCAGCGCTGCCGCTGCATCGTGCGGCTCAAGGGCGGCGATCCGTTCCTGTTCGGCCGCGGCGGCGAGGAGGCAGCCCACCTGGTGCGCCAGGGCGTGGCGGTGGAGGTGGTGCCCGGCGTCACCGCGGGGATCGCGGCGCCGGCCTACATGGGGATTCCGATCACCCACCGGAGTGCCGGCTCCAGCGTCACCTTCGTGACCGGCCACGAGGAGATCGACAAGGCCCGCCCCGGCGTTGACTGGCGCGGCCTGGCCCGCAGCAGCGACGGCCTGGTGATCTACATGGGCCTGCACAACCTGCGCCGCATCGGCGAGGAATTGATGGCCGGCGGCCTCGACCCCGCCACCCCTGTTGCCGTGATCCAGCAGGGCACCGTGCGGGGCCAGCGGGAGCTGGTGGCCAGCCTCGGCGTCCTGGCCGACCGGGTGGAAGCGGAGAGCTTTGAATCACCGGCCATCGTGGTGATCGGCCAGGTGGTGGCAGAGCGGGTGCCGGCCTGTGCGCCCCTTCCGGCCGAAGCGGACATGCCGATTCCCTTCTGAGACTGGCCAGACCTCACTCCAGCTTCAGGGTGCCGCCGGTGCGCTGGCGCCGTTGCTGGTCCTGGGCCTCGAAGCTGGCCATGCAGTTGTCCCTGGGCACCAGCAGGGAGCTCACGTAGCTGGAGGCGTCGATCAGGGTGGCGCGGATGGCCTTGGCGGCGGGGGTCCGCAGGGTCTGGGCATTGTTGGAGCCGAAGTTCAAGGTGCCGGCGGCGCCGGTGAGCACCTGGCCGGCGCGGCCCAAGTTCGGGGCCAGCAGCAAGGCGCCGACCGCCACCGGCAGCAGGCTGACCCCCTGCGCCTTCGCTTCGGCGCTGTTGCTGGCCCGGCCCTCCACGGTGCGGCGGCCCACCACCTCACCGGTGGTGCTGTCGACGACCCGGATGTCGATCGCCAGCTAATCCCTGGTTTCGACCTGCTGCTGCTTGGTGCAGAAACCGAGCAGGCCGAAATTGCTGCCCGAGCTCTTGCTCTCCACGTTGGAGTCGTAGGAGGTGACGGTGCCCAGCACGATCTAGCAGGCGCGGGTCATCTGGCCCTTCTGGGCCCCGTTCTGGCCCTTGCGCACGATGCCGAGGTCGGTGAGCTCCTGCTCCGAGAGCACCTGCTTGAGGTTGCTGAGCTCCACCACCTTCAGATCGCCGCTGGCCACCAGTTCGTTCCCCAGAATCGCGGCCAGATCCTCCGCCACCGGACCCTGCCACCACCAGGTCTGCTGGGTCACGATTGGCACAGGGTGTGGGGCATTCAAGCGAGGTGAATCGGAGCGACGTCGCGGGCAGGGTCCTGCTGACTTGTACGATCAAACCTTGTTCACCGGCCACCCCCGGATTGGATTCCGTCACCCGACCTGGGTTCCGTAGCGGTCCGCACGGCTCAGACGCGGAAGCCTTCGGTTAGGTGGAACGACTTTCAAACGTCACCTTGCGGCCGGCGTTGTTCCAATGTCCAGCTCCGTCCTGCAGACCAGCGAATCAAAAGCGCCAAGGCCGGCGCCGATGTTCGAGCTGATTCCCTACGAGAAGTTCCGCGACACCCCGTCGGTTCGCTTCTTCGACATCACGGTGCCCACCTCCAATGCCCGCGACCTTGTGGTGCACACGGGCCCGGCGATCAGCCCACCGGATGACCCGGAATCGGGCGCCTGGCAGTTCTACCTGCACCCCCACCAGGAGGACAACCTGCTCGCCATGCATGGCGGCCGCACCTTCTTTCTGGTGAACCTGGGCTGGAACTATCCCTTTCACATCGTGCGGCTCGACACCGGCGGTGACATCCTGCGGATTCCCCCAGGCACCTTCCACCGTTCCGTTTCCGACCCCGACGGCTCCCTGGTGCTCAACCAGGCCGTTCGCAAGGAAGGGGTCAGCCTCGTGGAGGAATTCCGGGTGTACAACAGCCATCGCATCCCCCGGCTGTTCGCCGTCACCAGCCAGACCGCGCCCCTGCCCAAACTGCACGGCGTCAGCTGGTGACGGCGGTCTGAGCATTCCAGGAGGGCAGGCCTGCTCCTAAAGTGAGTGTTCACTCACTTGGAGTCTTCGCGTGGCCCGGGCCCTCTCCTCTCCCGCCGCCGAACGCCGCGCCGACGCCGTGCGGGCCCTGATCGAGCTGGCCGCCTCGGTGTCGCCTGACGCGATCAGCACCGCGGCGATCGCCGAGCGCATGGGCCTCAGCCACGGGGCTCTGTTCCGTCACTTCCCCTGCCGGGACGACCTCTGGGCCGAAACCGTGCGCTGGGCCACCGAGGCGCTGTGGCAGCGCTTCGATGCCGTCGATCCTGGCGGGCTGGTCCATCCCCTGGAGCGGGTGGAGGCGATCCTGCTGGCCCACGTGGGCTTCGTGCAGGAGCATCCGGGCCTGCTGCGCATGCTGTTCGCCGAACTGCAACGGCCCGAAACCAGCGCCGCCCGCGAAACGGGCAAGGCCTTCATGGCCCGTTACCGCCAGCGCATCACCGGGCTGCTGCAAAGCGCCCAGGAGCGGCGGCTCCTCGACCCGCTGCTGGACGCTCCGGAACTGGCCGGCCAGGTGCTCGCCGTCTACCAGGGCCTGATGCTGCAGGGCCTGATCAACGGCAGCCTCACCGACCTCCCCTCCCGCACCCGCCAGGCCCTGGCCGTGCTGTTCAGGGGGCTGGGGCCACCGACGGCCGGCCCAGCAGTAACACCAGGGGGATCGCGGCCAGGAACACCGCCCCCACCACCTGGAAGACGTCGCCGAAGGCCAGCAAAGCCGCCTGTTGATTCACCTGCCGATTGAGCATCTCCAGGGCCTGGTCCTGCAGCTGCCCCGCGGCACTGCCCTGGGATTGCAGCCATTGCTGCAGCACCTGCAGCCGCTCCAAGAGCAGGGGGTTGGTGGTGGCCAGGGCCTCCACCAGGTGGGCGCGGTGCAGGCTGCTGCGGTGATCGATCACCACGGTGAGCAGGGCAATCCCGAAGCTTCCCCCCAGCTGGCGGGTGAGGTTGAACAGGCCGCTGCCCGCTCCCACCTCGTCGCGGGGCAACGTCCCGAGGCTGGCCAGGCTGAGGGGCAGGAACATCATCACGGTGGCCGCCCCGCGCAGGATCAGGGGCCAGAACAGGGAGTCTTCCCCGGTGCTCGGGCTGATGGCGCCCATCCAGCCCATCGTCAGCACCATCAGCAGGGAGCCCACCACGATCAGGAGGCGGGGATCGAAGCGGGCCACCTGGCGGCTGAGCAGTCCCATGGTGAGGGCCGAGGCGCAGGCCCCCGGCAGCAGCAGCAGCCCGGTCTGGGTGGCCGTGTAGCCCAGCACGGACTGGGCAAAGATCGGCACCACGAAGACCGTGCCGTAGAGGCCCAGGCCCAGCACCATCGAAAACAGGCTGCCGGCGGCCAGGGACCGGTGCCGGAGCACCCGCAGATCCACCGCCGGCCGGGCCTGGTTCAGTTCCCAGATCACGAACACCGGCAGACACACGGCCGAGAGCAGGGTCAGCTGAACGATGGCCGCGCTCTCGAACCAGTCGAACTGGCGGCCCTGCTCGAGCACGATCTGGAGGCTGGCCAGGCAAAGAATCAGCAGGCCGATCCCAACCCAGTCGACGCTGCTGCGGCGCCGGGCCAGCTCGGCGCTCCGCTCCGGGGGCATCACCGCCAGGGCCATCAGCACCGCCAGGATCCCGAAGGGCAGGTTGACGAAAAAGATCCAGCGCCAGCCCAGCGCATCGGTGAGCACGCCGCCGAGGGTCGGGCCCAGGGCCGGGCCGGCCAGCAGAACCACGCCGAACACCCCCTGGGTCTTGCCCTGCAATGAGGGCGGCACCGACTGGAACATGATCGACTGGGCCTTGGCCAGCAGCCCGCCGCCCAGCAGGCCCTGCAGGATCCGGGCAGCCACCAGGGCCGGCAGGGTGGGGGCCAGGCCGCACAGCACCGAGGCCACGGTGAAGCCCGCCAGCGAAAACACGAAGGTGCGGTTCTGCCCGAAAACGTCGCCCAGCCAGGCGATCAGCGGGATCATCACCACATTGGCCATGGCGTAGCCGGTCACCACCCAGCCCACCTCCGCCAGGGTGGCGCCGAGGCTGGCCTGGATGCTGGTGAGGGCCACGTTGGTGATGCTCGTGTCGAGCACCTCCAGCAGGGCCGCCAGCGACGCCGTGAGCACCACGGCCCACTGCCGGCCGGTGAGCCGCTCCGGCACGGGCGCGCCGGCGGCGACGCTCACGACCGCTGCACCCGCACCGAGGCCGAAAGGCCCGGGACCAGTTGCTGGCGAATCGCGGCGGGCAGCTGGGCCGAGCCGGAACGTTCATCGAAGGCGATCCGCGCGGTCACCCGCTGCACCACCTTGGTGAAGTTGCCGGTGGCGTTGTCGGGGGGGAGCAGGGCGAAGCGGGCCCCTGAGGCCGGCGCCAGGCTGACGATGTGGCCGGCGAAGACCCTGCCCGGAAAGGCATCGAGCCTGATCTCAGCAGCCTTGCCCGCCCGCAGGGCCTCCAGCTGGGTTTCCTTGAAGTGGGCCTCTACCCAGGGTTGGGCCCCCACCAGCAGCATCAGCGGCTGGCCGGTCTGCACCTGGCGACCCGGTTCCGCCTGGCGGGCGCCGATGCGGCCGGCCACGGGCGCCAGCAACCGCGTGTAGGACAGCTGCAGGCGCGCCGCCGCCACGGAGGCCTGGAATTGGTCGATGCGGGCCCGGGCGGCGGAGGCTTTCTGGGTGTCCACGCCCACCTGCCGATCGCTGGAGCGGGCCTGCTGGGCGGTGGCCACGCTGCGGGTCCGCTGGCCCAGGGCCTGCCGGTAGGTGGCGCGGGCACGGTCCACGTCCTGCTGGGACACGCCCCCCTGGCTGAGCAGAAACTCCAGGCGTCTGAGTTCGGCGCCGCTGCGGATCAACTCGGCGCTCGCCTCCTCCTGATCGGCCCTGGCCTGGCTGCCGGCCGCCTGGGCCGCGCTGGCGGTGCTGCCGGTCTGGGCCGTCAGGGCTGCGGCCTGGCGCTCGGCTTCGCGAAGGTTCGCTTCGGTGAGCTGGAGCTGGGTGCGAGCGTCACGGTCATCGAGCGCGACGAGCAATGCGCCGGCCGCAACCGTCTGGTTGTCCGCGACGGCCACCAGGGAGATCGTGCCACCAACCCGGCTGGAGATTTGGGTCAGGCTCGCCTGCACCTGGGCGTCATCGGTTTCCACGGATCCTTTGTGCACAGCCATCCAGCCGCCGATCCCTGCGGCCACGGCCAAGGCCAGCCAGGGGATCAGCCAGAGCGGCTTTCCAGCTGGCCGTACCGAGGCCGACCCTGGGGGAGCATCGGGCAGGGGCTGGGCCGTGGGCGGCGGCGCCTTTGGACGGACCAGGGTGCCAGGGAAGGGGTGACGGGCCATAGTGAGTGAGCGCTTACTCACTCTAGTGATTTCGGTTCCGTTACGCCGAAATCAAAGGATGCCAATGCCAACCTTGCGCGGGCCATGGCTGCCCGTGTCTGGTGAGTCCTGGATGGGGGTCCCGAGGATCGAACTCGGCTCAGGCGGATTATGAGCCCGCTGCATTCACCAGATTGCTAGACCCCCCGGTGCCGCTACCAGAGCCCCCGGACGGGGGCATCGGCAGGGGTGTAACGAGGGCCGGAAACCCTGCCTGGTCCAGCGAAAAGCCCAGGCGAAGGCTGGTAACCGCCGAGCTGGGAGATCGGAATGGCGGACAATTCCGTGCCGGTCTGGAGGCTGCTGGTGAACTGGTTGGGCAGGTCGCCGCTGCGCCAGGGAATCGGCGAGCCCTGCTCCTCCAGCAATGCCGCCGTGGTGTTCTGAATCGCCGAACCATCCCAGACGATCGCCTGGTCCGGGAAACCCAGCCCCATCACCGTGTTGCCATCGCTTCCCCCCATCGCGATGCCGAGGATGTCGGTGATCTGGTGGGTGAGGCTGACGCCCCGGGCAAAGCTGGATCGCCAGGTGAATGCGCGCCGGTCCACCAGGGCGTCGGTGGTTTCCACCACGCCGCAGCGGGTGAGCTCGATCGGACCCGTCGCAGCGGCCACCCCTTTCCTCCTCCCCTGGGGCGGAGCTTCCAGGGTGGTGGTGCAGACCACCGGAGCCGCCACCGCCGGCAGGGAGGGCAAGGTGAGGCTGGCGGTCGCCAGGGCGACCAAGCCACAGCCGACAGCAACGGTGGGGCGGTGACGCTGCTGGGAGCGGAGATGCCGCCGGGGAAGGGGGTGGCCCATGCTGGGCTGCTGGCAACAGTTGTCCATCAATGTAGGTAGTCGATCCGCATCTGCCCTGGTGGCCCGGGGTGGACAGCACCGGGGTCGCCCCTGCAGATCAGGACAACCGCCTCCAAGCGAACCGCACCGAAGAGAACCCCCCTCCGGATTCCATGCCGCCGATCTCCACACCAACCCACCACCGGGCCATCGTCCTCGCCCTGCTGGCCAGCCGCTCCTACCGCCACGGCCGCTTCACCCTGGCTTCGGGCCGCAGCAGCGACCACTACATCAATTGCAAGCCGGTCAGCCTGAGCGGGTCCGGGCTGGCCTCCCTCTCGGCGCTGCTGCTGGAGCAGGTGGAGCCGGATGCCGCCGCCGTGGCCGGCCTGACCCTCGGCGCCGATCCGCTGGTGTCCGGGGTGGCGATGGCCGCGGCCCTGGCGGGGCGAAACCTGGATGCCCTGATCGTGCGCAAGGAAGCCAAGGGCCATGGAACCGGCGCATGGCTGGAGGGTCCGCTCCCCCCCGCCGGCAGCCGGATCACCGTGCTGGAAGACGTGGTCACCAGCGGCGGCTCTTCGCTCAAGGCGGTGCAGCAGTTGCGCCAGGAAGGCTTCCAGATCGAGCGGGTGGTCACGATCGTCGACCGCCAGGAGGGGGGCCTGGAAACCCTGGCGGCGGAGGGACTGGAGCTGCGCAGCATTTATCTGCTGGAGGAGATCGCCGCCGCCGCCCGGGGTTTGCAAGGCTGAGTGCCGCGAACCCTTCCTCCGCTGTGAGCCGTCCCCCTTTCGACCCCTGGCAGTGGCAGCCACCGCAGCCCTGCCGCTGGCAGCAACCGGCCTGGTTGATCCGCCTCGACGGCGCCGGGGTGCTGCGCTTCCTCCATGGCCAGACCAGCCAGGATCTGGAGCGTGCCCGGCCGGGCGCTGTCCTCTCCACCTGCTGCATCACCCCCACGGCCCGGATCCGGGGGCTGGCGGAGGTGCTGGTGGACGCCAGCGGCGCCTGGCTGCTGATCACTGTCGGTGAGGGTCGCGCGATCCACCAGGCGCTCGATCGGGTGCTGTTCCCCGCCGATCAGGTGGTGCTCGTCGCTCCCCAGGAGGCCAGGCTGATCACCGTGCTGGCGGCGGGAGACTGGCGCGCGCTGGGGGCGGAACCTGGCAGGGGCTGGCTGCTGGAGGCTCCCAAGCGGGTGGTGCTTCGAGCCGATCAACCCACCCCCGCCTGGCTGGAGCGCCTGCCGGAGCTTGCGGGGGTGGATCAAGAGCGCTGGCGGCTGCAGCAGGGCGAGCCCGCTCTGCCGGCCGAGATCAACGACGAGCTGAATCCGTTCGAGTTGGGGTTGGCGGAGCGGGTCAGCCTCAGCAAGGGCTGTTACGTGGGCCAGGAAACCCTCGCCAAGCTCGCCACCTACGACGGGGTCAAGCAGCAACTGAGGCGCTGGGCCTGGGTCCCTGACCAGGCCCAGCCAGCTGCCGCGGCGGAAGCCCCGGCAGCTGGAGCCCCGCTGTTCAGCGCCGCCGGCGAGCGGGCCGGACGGATCACCTCCTGCCTGGAGCTGCCCGCCGATGGGGCCCACCCCCGCCGGCTGATCGGCCTGGCCCTGGTGCGGCGTCAGTTCCTCGCGGAGGGCACCCTGCTGGCCGGCGGCCTGCCGCTGGCGATCTCCACCCCGGCCGGGTTCCAGGCTCCGCCGGTGGGGGCCGGGAGCTCCGTCGCCGGCAGGGGGTCCTGAGCCAGCAGCCAGCTGGCCACAGCCCAGGTGGCCAGGGTGTCGTCGTGGTTGTAGCGGAGGATCCGCAGCAGGTTGTGGCGGCTGCCCCGGCCAGGGTGGGTGCCATCGCCGCGCCACTGGCGCCACCAGAGCAGGCAGCGGGCCCCCTCCACCCCCTTCTGGCTCCAGCGGAAACCGAGCCAGGTGGCCACCGCCTTGAGGCCGTAGCTGTTCACCGGCAGCAGCCAGTGCTGCCGCAGGCGCTGGTGCAGGTCCACCATCCGGGCCCGCAGCAGCCGCACCTCGTGCTCCGTCGCTCCCTGGCGCTGGGCCAGGCGGGTCAGCCCGATCGATTCGGTTTCGCCGAAATGGAGCAAGGGCCAGCCGGGATGGCGATCCAGCAAGTTCCGCAGCCGCCGCCAGAGTCGGGCTTCGCCGTGCTCCTGCAACGCCAGGATCGGTTGGTAGGTTGCCGCCTCGGCGTGGCTGGGCCAGGAGCCATCAGGCTCGCGGGGGATCCGCAGGAAGCCGTGCAGGAAGTCGTCGCGGGCATCGGGATCGGATTCGATGTCGTAGACGAGCACACCCTCAGCCTGGCTCAACTCGGGCAGGCAGAGCCCAGCGGAGCCGGCGGCCCGGGGGATCCGCAGGGGCACGCCCATTTGCTGCACCTGAGCCTGGGCCACCAACTGGGCCGCCAGTTCCCGGTGCTGCTCGCCGTGGGCCTCCAACCCATCGGCGAGAGTGTCGGGATCGGCCTCGGCCAGATCGGTGAGGCGTTGCAGCCCCAGTTCGATCAGCAGCTCCCGGCGCTTGCCACCAACCCCACTCACCTCGCTGAGATGGCCCGAGGCGGCCGCTTCTCGGTCGCAGGCACCACGCCAGGAGCAGAGCACGCACTTGCGGCGGTCGTTCACCAGGGGGGGTGGCACCCGGGCGTCCAGGTCGTCGGCGAGCCTGGGCAGGGCCTCCTCCAGCTGACGGCTGAGGCCCGGGGTGAGGGGAAGTTGCTCGCGCTCCTGGCGGCGGCCGTGGCCAGCCACCACGAGGCCATGGCTCACCGCTTCCCCTTGCGTTCCCGCCAGCAGACGCCCCCAGAAGGTCAGCACCAGGCGGTGTTCGCGGGTGAGGCGCCTGCCCTGGCGGGCCAGGGCAGGCTGGTAGGCATGGTCCCCCCAGCGGCTGCGGCCGGTCGTGCGCACCAGCAGGGGCGGATGGCCTTCCAGCTGGAGTCCCCCGGGCGTCCGCTCCACCAGCCGCATTCCCACCACGGCGGGGGCGCCGGCCAGGCAGGCCGCCTCACCCTTGCCGGGACGCTGGCCCAGCAGGCTCACGAAACAACGTTGCTGGTCGTCGAGCTGCAGGGTGCGATGGGCGCTCCACAGCCGTTGCGCCGGGTCGCCGTGGCGGTCCAGCCAGGCCCGCCGTCGGCAGCGCAACCAGCTGCGCAACAACCGGTCGGTCACGACCTGGGTCTGAACGGCAAGAGGCATGGGGCCAGGCTAGGCGCCTGGTGGCCTGCCACCAGGCCGGCACCTCCTTCCCCCCGCTGGCCTTGTCCCCCTGCTACGAGCTTCCTGTCGCTCCCTCGCTCGATGGTTTCCGCACCCCTCCCCCTGGAGCCCAGCCCGATCAAGTTCGGCACCGATGGCTGGCGCGGCATCCTCGGCGTCGACATCACGGTCGAGCGCCTGCTGCCGGTGGCGGCTGCCGCGGCCAGGGAACTGGAACGGTCGGCCCCCGTGGATCTGCACAGCCGCGAGGTGGTGATCGGCTACGACCGCCGTTTCCTGGCACCGGAGCTGGCCGAGGCGATCGCCAGCGCCGTGCGGGGGGCCGGCCTGGAGCCCCTGCTCACCGACGCCGCCGTGCCAACACCGGCCTGCAGCTGGGCAGTGGTGGAGCGGGGCTCGCTGGGGGCGCTGGTGATCACCGCCAGCCACAACCCCCCCGAATGGCTCGGTCTGAAGATCAAGGGCCACTTCGGCGGCTCGGTGGAAGGGGATTTCACCGCCCGGGTGGAGCAGCGCCTGGAGGCGGGCGGCATCACCGTGCCGATCTCGGGTGACACCCCCCGCTTTGACGGCTGGAGCGGCTACCTGAACGGCTTGCGCCGCCAGGTGGACACCGCCCGGTTGAGCCAGGGCCTGGAAGCACTCGGCCTGCAAGTGATCGTCGATCCGATGCACGGCTCCGCCGCTGGTGGTTTGCCAGCCCTTCTCGGAGGCAGCGGTTCCGGGTCCGCGGCGATCCTGGAGATCCGCTCCAACCGGGATCCCCTCTTCGGTGGTCACCCCCCCGAACCGCTCGCCCCCTATCTGGGCGAGCTGATCGCCGCGGTGCAGGCCTCCGGCGCAGCTGGCCGGCCGGCGGTGGGGCTCGTGTTCGATGGCGATGGCGACCGCATCGCCGCCATCGATGAGCACGGCCGCTACTGCAGCACCCAGTTGCTGATGCCACTGCTGATCGACCACCTGGCCCGCGCCCGTTCCCTGCCCGGAGCGGTGATCAAGACCGTGAGCGGCTCCGACCTAATGCAGCTGGTGGCCGAAGGGCTCGGCAGGCGTGTGATCGAGAAGCCGGTGGGCTTTAAGTACATCGCCGCCGAAATGCTGACTGGTGACGTGCTCGTCGGCGGTGAGGAATCGGGCGGGGTCGGCTTCGGCGTGCACCTGCCCGAACGGGATGCCCTGCTGGCCGCCCTGCTGCTGGTGGAGGCGCTGGTGGAGGGAGGCCTGCCCCTCGGGGAGCGGCTCGACCGCCTGCAGGCGGCCCATGGCGGTGGCGGCTCCTACGACCGCCTCGATCTGCGCCTGAAGGACATGGCCAGCCGGGAGCACCTGGAGGCCCAGCTGGCGGAAGCCCCGCCGGGAGAGGTGGCGGGAGCAGCGGTGCAGGAGGTCATCCGCACGGACGGGGTCAAGTTGCGCCTGGGGCCGAGCCACTGGCTGATGCTGCGCTTCTCCGGCACCGAGCCCCTGCTGCGGCTCTACTGCGAAGCCCCCACGGCCGAGAGGGTTGAGGCCGTGCTGGCCTGGGCGCGGCACTACGCCGAGGCGGTGTGACCGGGCTGCTGGTGATCGCCACCGGCAATGCCGGCAAGCTCGGCGAGTTCCGCCGGTTCCTGTGCCAGCCGGCCGTCGACCTGGAGCTCCGCCCCCAACCCGAGGGGCTGGAGGTGGAGGAAACAGGCGCCAGCTTCGCCGCCAACGCGCGCCTCAAGGCGGAGGCGGTGGCGCGGGCCACCGGTGAATGGACCCTGGCCGATGATTCGGGCCTCTCGGTGGAGGCCCTCGGTGGCGAGCCGGGGATCCGATCGGCGCGCTATGCCCCGACGGATCCGGAGCGAATCGCCCGGTTGTTGCGGGAACTGGAGGCCGCCAACGCCATCGCAGGCCCGGCCGGCAAGCCCGGCCGGCAAGCCAGGTTCACGGCCGCCCTGGCGGTGGCGGATCCCAGCGGCCGGATCGCCCTTGAGGTGGAGGGGATCTGCGAAGGGGAGATTCTGAGCGCTCCGCGGGGAACCGGAGGGTTTGGCTACGACCCCGTCTTCTACGTTCCCGAGCTGATGCTCAGCTTCGCCGAGATGGATCCCGAACAGAAGCGACGGGTGGGCCACCGGGGCCAGGCGCTGCGGGTCCTGCTGCCCAGGCTGGCGGCACTGCTTTCGATGAGCAGCGCCCGGACCGACTAGGACAGAAGGTGACCCGAAGGCCACTCCCATGTCCAAATCCCAGCTCAGTGCCTTCCTGTCCGAGGTGGAAGCCGACCCTGCCCTCAAGCTCCGGGTCGAGGCCGCCGCCGATGCCAGTGCTGTTGTGCTCATCGGCCAGGAGAGCGGTCACGTGTTCTCCGCGGCCACCCTGGCCCGTCATCTCCGCGGTTGATCAAGCAGCCTCAGGGGCCGAGGGCGGCCCGCAACTGCTCCACCCTGCGCCGGTTCACGCCGAGATCGGAATCCCCCAGCCGGGACGCCGAGCGGATTTCAAGCACCCCACGCTGGGGATCGGCGGCCAGTTCGAGGTCGTCGATGAAGCCGAAAAGGCTGCTTTCGGCCGTGGCATGGAGGTAGCCAGGGGGTCCTGCAGACTGAGCCGAGCCTGGTCGATCGGCTTCGATGCGGGCGCCGGGCAGGGCCGCCACCACCGGCCTCAGTTGCTCCAAGGCCGCGACCGGATCGGCGCAGGGCCAGTCCTCTCGAACGCAGTGGGCTGCAGAAAGGCAGGGTGCGAGCTGGCCGCCCCTCAGACCAAGGCTCTCCGGCACTGGCCCTGCCAGGTGCAGCAGGGAGGCTTCGGCTGGCAGGGGGAGCCAGAGCAGGATCAACACAAGGAGCAGCCGCACCATCTCAGCCGGCCTCCACCCAGCTGCCGTGCAGGCCGTGGGGGATGGCCAGGGGCAGGGGCAGCACCGCCTGCTCGCTGAGGTCGTCGGCGCGGAGGATCACCAGATCGCTGGCGCAGCGGGCCCCATTCCAGACCACCACCAGCAGCCAGCCGTCGTCCTCTGCGGTTCCTCCGGCTCGCGGCACCATCACCGGTTCGCTGACGAAGCCCCGGGGCGCGGCACTCCAGAGCAGCCGCTCACCGGTGTCCAGGTCAAGCTTCTCGATCGCCTGCAACGGGGCATTTCCCAGCTCCTTCTCGGTGACCGCCATCCAGGCATGGCGGGCCTTAAGGCCCACCCGTTTGGGGTTCACCGTGGCGAATTCGCAGCAGCGCTCCTCCAGCACCTCGGTGGAAACGGTGCCGACAGCCAGGTCGATGCGGCAGCGCTTGAGCTGGCCGATCGGCAGGGTGGCGAAGTCCACGTCGCGGAAGTCCACACCTGGGCCGATCGACGGGAAGTCGGCATAGAAGATCGAATCCACCACCACCGTGCCGGCGGCGCCAACGCCGGGCTCCTCGTAGGCGTTGAGGTGGTGAAACACGAAACCCTCGGGAGCTGGCACCTGCAGCGCCTCACCTTCGCCGGAGCGGGGCACCAGCCAGAACTCGCCGGGCACACCGGGCTTGGAGCCCAGGCACTGGGCGGCCCCCTTGAGGCCGAACACGAAGCCAAGCGGATTGAACGACACGGCGTTCTGGAGGAACACGGCCCATTGGGGCGTGATCGCGAAATCATGCAGGAAGGCGAATCCCTTGAACTGGCGTTTCTGATCCGCCACCAGGGCTCCAGACTCGGCGCCTTCGGCGTCGAATTCCATCAGCCGGATCGTGCTGCGCGGTCCGGCCTTGACGCCGAAGGTGACCATGCGCCGGCCGCCGTGATGGCCGGGATCAAAGCGTGGGTGGGCGCTGAAGGCCTCAGCAGTGGCCAGGGTGCCGCCGAGGAGATCGATGCCCTTGGTGTCAAGCGTTTCGGGGTCGAGGGCGTGGGGAGAGCTGGCCTCCCACAGGGCCAGCAGCTTGTCCCCTAGCCGCACCACATGGGTGTTGGCGATGTTCTTGAGCCGCAGGTCGAAGGCATTGGCCACGGGCCCGCCGGGCTTCTGGGTGCCGAACACGCCGCGGTAGGTGAACTGGCCCGCCTCCTCTTCCGCCTGCCAGCCCTCCGTGCGCACGAAGCGGTTGGTGAGGTGAGCCGCGCCGGCCTCGAACCTCAGGGCGGTGATCATGCCGTCACCATCGAAGGGATGATGCACCCAGCGGCCGCCCCGCTCCAGCCGCCCCGGCCCATTGCGATACAGGGTGCCGCTCAGCTCGGCCGGGATCGTGCCCGAACTGGCCTCCTGGCCCACAGCGGTGAGCTCGCTGCCCACATTGCGGAAGGCACTGGCCCAGTCGGCGCGGTCGTAGTCGGTGGCTGGGCGGCTGGGGGCGACGGTCATCGGGCGGGCACCGCGAAGGCTTGCAGGCTCCCCATCATCACGTAACGAACCGTTAAGGCGTGGCTGCGGGTCCTGGGGCAATTCCTTTAACCAGCTTGTGACCAAACGCAAGGGGAGAGAGGGCGATCAAGGGCCGGCCACGGCGGGGTGAGAGAACCCACAGGGGCGTCGCCCCCTTTGGCCGGTGGCTCAGAGGCTGCTGGTGAGCACGAAGGGGCCGGTGGGCTTCGCTCCGACCGGATCGTTTTCCACGCTCACGCTCACGCTGGTGGCCAGGCTGGTGGGCATCGGCGGGATCAACATCGCCACATGGCCCTGCTCGGTTGGCAGGAAGGAAACGCATCCCACCTTCTCGCCGCCCACGGTGGCCCAGAGCCGGTAGACGTGGTGGGGCGGCGGCGGTGGCAGGTGATTCAGCATCAGCACGTTGTGGGTGGGATTGCCCGTCACCATCACCTCACCACTGGCCTGGAGGCCGGGTTCGGCAGCCTCCAACGGGAGTCGCCTGCTCAACCCCGGGGTGTCGGATGACCATCCAGGGGCTTGGGCTTGGAGCTGGGTCTGGATCTGAGCCAGTTGCTGGCGGGTCTGGCGCAGCTCGAGGCCAAGGCCCACCAGGGCCAGGCTCAGCAGCGCCGGTATCACCCACCCCAGGGATCTGGCCTGGCTGCGATGGGCTGGCTGGGCCAGCAAGCGCTGGCGCAACCGGGGCGGCGGCAGGGCAGCCACCGGCAGGGCGAGGGGCAGCAGCTCCAGGGTGGTCTGGAATTCGCTCAGCCGCTCCTGCAGGGCAGGATTCTGCTGAAGCAGTTCCGCCAGTTTCTGACGCTCGGCCCCATCGAGATCGCCGAGCGCCTGGCCGGCCAGCAGGGCGTCAATCTCGGCTCCAGAGGGTGGGTTGTGGGGGTTCATGGCTGGTTCCGGAAATCGATCAGCAGCTCCCGAAGACGGATCAGCCCCTGGCGGGAGCGGGTCTTGATGGTGCCGAGGGGCTGCTGGAGTTTTTCGCTGATCGCCGATTGACTCAGCCCCTCGTAATAGGCCATCTCCAGCACCTGGCGTTGGTTGGCGGGGATCGCCTCGAGGGCCGTTCGGACCCGCTCGGCCAGATCGTCCGCTTCGACCCTGGCCTGGGGATCGGGCACGCCCGCTGGAAACAGCTGCTCTGACCACCGTTGCACCAGTTGCCAGCGGTTCTTGCGCTGGTTGATCCGGTTGATCGCCATCGATCGGGTCAACAGCAGGAGGTAGGCCAGCAGCGGCCCGCGGGAGGGTTCGTAGCGATCCTGCCGCCAGAAGCGCAGAAAAACGTCATGACAGAGATCTTCCGCCTCCGAGCTGTTGCGGCAGAGGCGCAGGGCCAGGCGATACACAGGGCCCGCGTAGGTGTCGTACAGCCCGGCCAGGTCGTCGAATGGCGGAGTCCGGTGCGGTTGATCCTGCTCCCGCTGAGTCAAGGCACGGGGCAAGGGGTCGATGGCGTCCCATGGTGTTGGTGGTTCAGCTCCCGTCATGGCATGTACCGCCGAAGGGCCTGATTGGATGGGTTCGAGCGGTGGCTGACCATCACCCCCGCCAGCAACAGCACCAGCCCAGCGACGGTGACGATGCCCAGCGGTTCCCCCAGCAGCAGGGCGGCGCTGGCGATCGCCACGACGATGGTGAGGGAGCCCCAGATCGACACGGTGGCCACGCTGCAGTGGCGGTAGGCCAGCCGAAGGGCCCGGTTGCTTCCCAGGGAGAGGGTGAGGCCGTAGACCAGGATCACCCCGACAACCCAGCTCAGGTTGAGCAGGTGGAAGTGGCCGGGGCCGAACAGCGCCAGGGCGATCAAGCCGAACACCAGGGCGGTCACCGTTGAGGGGACCCCCACGGTGATCACGGCCGGCCATTGCCGGGTGGCGATGGCACGGCCGGTCACGGCGGTGGAGCCCAAGGCCAGCACCCCGACCAGGGCCCAGCCGTAACCTCGGAGCTGATCGCCATGGCCCCCTGACATCGCCATGGCCGCCCCCGGCAACAACAGACCGGTGGCGATCAAGACGAGGCTGATCCAGAAGCCTTGTGGCAAGGGTTCCGCCAGGAACTGCCTGGCCAACAGAGCGGAAACCGGCAGGACCAGGGAGAACAGCAGGGTCTGGCTGATCACCGAAAGGGATTCGAGGGCGAAGTAATAGGCGATCGGACCGATGAACAACCCCAGGCCCGCATCGATGAACAACAGCCAGCGATCGGCTGGTTTCAGGAGTGCCAGGCCAGGCCGGATCCCGGCGTGGCCAGGGAGCAGGTACGCCAGGCCGACCACCAGCTGGGCCACGAAGAACACGTTGCAGAAGCTGATCGGGTTCTCGCCACCGACGGGATGGGCGGCGCCGTAAGTCTGCAGCCCCTTGAGTGCCGTGGCATCCAGCCCCTTGAGCAGCACGTACAGCCCAAGGGGGACAACACGCCGCCAACCAGGATCCTTCAGCACCAATCCGATCGGTGAGCTCATCGGTAGAGCGAAGGTCTGAGGACCATGCCGCTTCGGTTCATGGCCTTGGCTTTCCAACTCTGTCTGCATTCATTCGTCATGACGGCTCTCAAGACAACACTGGTCAGCGCCCTTGCCTTGGCCATGCTCGGCGGTTCCGCCGTTCCCGTTCATGCGCAAAGCATGATGAAGGAGGACAAGATGATGGCTCCCACTGGCGCGATGGCCAAGGGCAGCTTCCGCAAGGCCGAGGCGCCCGTCAGCGGCAGTTTCCAGATCAAGAAAGAGGCTGGCAAACAGGTGCTGGTGCTCAGCAGCGACTTCAAGACCAACGACATGGCCCCCGATCTGAAGGTGATCTTCAGTCCGTCGGCCACCCCCCTGGCGAGCACCAAGGCCCCAGCGTTTCCGCTCAAGGCCGGCAGCTACACGATTCTCGCCTCGCTCAAATCCGCCGCCGGCGCCCAGAGCTACGTGATCCCCGCCTCGATCGACCTGAGCAAGCAGGGGTCGGTGCTGATCTGGTGCAAGAAGTTCAACGCCACGATGGCCTGGGCCCCCCTGAAGCCCTGAGCCATGCAAAGCGTCGACTGGCTCTGGCTGCTCCACCCAGCCCTGGCTGTGGTGCTCGTCTACCCCCTGCTCGGGATGGTGCTGCGGCTGGCGCAGCAGACCCGGGACCGCCGCCTGACCCAGGCGAAGCATCCCCCCACCGTCGGCCGTGATCACGCCGATCTTGGCAAGTGGCTGGCGGGTTCGGTGGTGGCGATCGTGCTGCTGGCCGAAGCGGTGGTGATCGCCACCAAGCACCCCCTCTCCGCCTTCGCAGGGGGTGGTTCGCGTCTGGCGCTGCTGCTGCTGGTGCTGGTCGGCTCCGGTGTTGCCCTGGCGGCTCTCTGGCGGGTCAAGCGGCCCGCCTATCGGGCCAGCTTCGCCCTGCTCTGCTGGGCGGGGCTGATCGGCCTGGGTCTGCAGCCGGAGGTGTTCCGGCTCAGCGACAACCCGTTCGACCCGGCCTTCTGGCAGTCGCATTTCTGGGGCGGCGTCGGGCTCAGCGGCCTGATGCTGTTCTCGGTGGCCTGCCGGCCCGAGATCCACAAGCACCTGCGTTGGCGCCGGCTGCACGTCAGCGCCAACGTCCTGGCGGCCCTGATCTTCCTGGCCCAGGGGATCAGCGGGCCCAGGGATCTGCTCGAGATTCCACTCAGTTGGCAGAAAGCCACCCTCTACAGCTGTGATTTCGTGGCGAGAACCTGCCCGGCCCCGGCCCCGGTTCCTCCCACCCCCTGAATCCACACCAACTGAATCCACGCCGTCAACAACGCCATGGCCCTGCTGCTCCTGGCCTTCCTGGCCGGTGCGCTGACGATCCTGAGCCCCTGCATCCTTCCCGTGTTGCCGTTCGTGTTCACCGGGGCCGGGCGGCCGTTCCACCGCCGGGGTCTGCCTCTGTTGGCTGGGATGGCGCTGTCCTTCACCACCGTTGGGGTTCTGGCCGTGGTGGGGGGGAACTGGGTGGTTCGGGCCCACCAGTTCGGGCGGATGGCGGCCCTGCTGGTGTTGGCTGCCTTCGGGTTGGCGCTGCTGTTTCCCGCCCTGGCCAACCGGCTCAGCCAACCGCTGGTGCGGCTGGGGCAGGGTCTGTCGCGACGATCGGATCAGGCTCGAAGCTCCGGGGCAACGGCCGCTTCATCCGCTCTGCTGGGCGTGGCGATTGGCCTGTTGTGGGCGCCCTGCGCCGGCCCGATCCTGGGTCTGGTGCTGACCGGCGCGGCGCTCCAGGGGGAGCCTGCCAGCACGGCACTGTTGCTGCTGGCCTATGCCGTTGGCGCCAGCACCTCCCTGGCGATCGCCCTGCTCGCCGGCGGGCGCATGGCCAACATCCTGCGGCGTTCCCTTCAGAGCACCGCCTTGTTGCGCCGGGCCCTGGGGGGTGCGGTGATCATCAGCGTGGGAGCGATCGCCCTGGGCCTGGAGCAGGCCTCCCTGGCCCGCTTCGCCCTGGCGGACACCAATGCCGTTGAGCAGACCCTGCTCGCGCAGGTTCCCGTCGCTCCCCGGGCCGGGGCAACCGCCACTGCGGCGAGCCCGCTGCCCGTTCTCGGCACCCTGCCGCCCTTCCCGAAGGGGGCGGTGTGGCTGAACTCGCCCCCACTCACCCGTGATCAGCTCTGGGGCAAGGTGGTGCTGGTGGACATCTGGACCTATTCCTGCATCAACTGCGTGCGGACCCTCCCCCACGTGCGCTCCTGGGCCAAGAAATACAAGGACCACGGTCTGGTGGTGATCGGGGTCCATTCACCGGAGTTCCCCTTCGAGCGCGACCTCGGCAATGTTCGGCAGGCCACCCGCAAACTTGGGGTCACCTACCCGGTGGTGATCGACAACGACTTCGCGATCTGGAAGGCGTTCAACAACACCTACTGGCCAGCCTTCTATTTCATCGACACCCAGGGCCGCATCCGCGCCACCCACTTCGGCGAAGGTGCCTATGCCAAATCAGAGCAGACGATTCAGCAGCTGCTTCGGGAGGGTGGCTTCAGCCCTGTGCCCACCGGTCTGGTCAAGCCCTGAACCAGCATGGCCATCTTGAACTCCCTTGGCCCCGCCCTACGTTCCCTGCTCCGGCGTCACCGCCTGACCCTCGGCCACCAGCGCAGCCCCTGGACCAGCCTCTGGCGCCAGCCGGTGTCGATGGCACTGCGGATGCCCTGGCCTGTGTTCTTCCTGGCCATGACCAGCCTTTATCTCATCGAAGTGGTGATCTTCGCGATCGCCTTTCAACTGGATGGCCGCCACCTGGAGGGGGAAGGAGCCATGGGCCTGCCCACCAGTGTGGTGTTCTCGCTTCAGAATCTCCTCAGCGCCAGCTTCCAGCCCGCCAGGGTCACCTCGATTTACATCCTGGCACTGGCGTCGTTGCAACAGATTGCCGGGCTGCTGACCAACGCCATGGTCACCGGTCTGTTCTTTCTGCGCTTCACCAAGGTGGATGCCCCGCTTCGGTTCAGCCGAAATCTGTGTCTGAGTTTCTTGCCCGGGGGCTATCTCAGCTGCCGGTTTGTGACCAGCGATCCCACCTACTGGTTGCGGGTGTCCTATTCGATGGTGCTCTTCCTCGATGAGGAGATCGAACCCGGGGTGGTGCAACGGCGGCTTCATCCTCTGCCGCTGCTCAACAACAGAACACCCCAGCTGCATGTGACCGCCGTGCTCAGCCACAGCCTGGGCGCCGAGAGCCCCTTTGTTCGCCATGGAATGGAGGCGATCCGGAGGGCCAGCGGGGCCATCCTGGTGATGGTGGAAGGCACCGACGAGGTGACCGGATCGCCGCTGCTTCAACTGCACAACTACCGTATCGAGGACATCCTCCAAGGGCATGTGTTCGATGATTTGGTGTCCGAAGACGCCAACGGGCTCCGCAGGGTTGATCTGGATGCCTTGCATCGCACCCGCTTGATCGGCGAGCCTCCCCACACCGTCCGCTCTGATCCATCCAAACGTTCCGCTCGCCTGTAATCCAAGAGGCCGTTCCCCAAACCCATGCGCCTGTCCGTTTCTGTCGCCTTCGCCGCGCTCGGCCTCTGGGCCCTGCCGGGCATGCTCGCCGCAAGTTCAGCGGTCCCACCCACCTCCGCCAAGCCAGGTTCCACCCAAACGGCCGTTCTGGCTGGGGGCTGTTTCTGGGGTGTGGAGGCGGTTTTCGAGCGGGTACGGGGTGTTTCGGAGGTGGTGTCTGGGTATGCGGGAGGTTCCAAGGCGAGCGCTGATTATCAGCAGGTGAGTGCAGGAACCACGGACCATGCCGAAGCGGTGAAGATCACCTACGACCCGAAAGTGGTGAGTTACGCCCAACTGCTGAGCATCTACTTCTCCGTTGCCCACGACCCCACCGAACTCAACCGCCAGGGCCCGGATGTCGGCAGGCAATACCGCTCCGCCATCTTCTTTGCCACCCCGTCCCAGCAGACGGCGGCCAGGGCCTCAATCGCCGCTTTGCGTAACCGGAAGGTGTTCCCACGGCCGATCGTCACCCAGGTGGTTCCCTTGCAGGCGTTTTATTCAGCAGAGGCTTATCACCAGAATTACATCGCCCACAACCCCTTCAATCCTTACGTTGTGGTGAATGATCTGCCCAAGCTTGCCCAGCTGAAGCGGCAGTTCCCCCAGTTGCTCAAATAGCTGGTTGTGGCTGCGCCTTACAGCCCCGCAAACCACTCGTAACCCTGGTCCTCCCAGGTGCCGCGGCGCTCTTCCAGGCTGGCCATCACCTTCAGGCCCGTGACCCATTTGCTGAGCTTGTAGCCGAGTTTGATCGGCGTGGCGAGGCGCACTGGGGCCCCATTGGCTGCCGGCAGAGGTGCACCGTTCATGGAGGTGGCCAGCAGGGACTGGGGATGCAGGGCCGAGGCGATGTCCCAGGTCTCGAAGTACTGATCGGCCGAGTCGATGGCCAGGTAGCCGCCCAAATTGGAGATCCCAGCCAGAGCGAGCACATCGGCCAGGCGCACCCCGGACCAGGCCACGATCGCTGCCCACCCTTCCACGCAGACGTGGCGCATCACCAGCTCCTGCTGGGGCAGGGCCGCCAGCGCCGCCAGATCGAGGCTCAGGGGCCGGCTCACCAGGCCGTCCACCCGTAGCCGGTAGCGGGCGGGATCCAGCTGGGGCACTCCGTTGAAACTGTTGACCAGCAGATCCTTGGGGTCCACCTGATCCCGGCGGAACAACGGCACCGGGCCCTTGCCCTGCATCAACGCCTCGATCCGTTCGTTGAGCGGCTGGGTGGCATTCCCCACCGTTTCGCTGAGGCCATTGAGGGCGCAGCCCCCCAGCAGGAGCGAGGAGCCCCCGCTGAGACCAAGCCCAAGCAGCTGGCGGCGATTCAGGTGGGTCGCATCTTTCGTGGCAGCTTGTTGTGCCATCAGGCGAACATCGAGCGCAGCCGCCGCAGGCCACCGATCCGCCAGGAAAGCGTCACATGGGCAAGCATCAGCAGGGCGATGGCGGGGATCGTGGCCAGGTGGCTGATCCTCAGGGTCTGCCAGCTGGTGGAGCCAAACGCCTCGCCGAAGCTGAACAGGCCCGAGAGCCACCAGAACTGGGCCGGTTTATACATGGCCATTCCCGTGATCAGGCCGAAGGCCAGCAGGATCAGCATCAGGGTGTACACCAGCCGGTGGGCTGAGAGCCGCCGCTTGGCTTTGTTTTGGCTGGCTTTCAGCGTGCCGAGGTCACCGGTGTCCGCCAGCTTTCGGCGCCGTTGCCCGATCAGCAGAGCGATCCAGACGCCGAGATTGAGGGCGTAAAGGCCCATGAAGCCGAAGTGCCAGTCACGTCCGCCCGCCAACCAGCCCCCCAGGGTGAGGAGCTCCGGCACGGTGGCTCCACCCCGACCGCCGAACACCGGGTTGGCGTTGTAGATCTGCAGGCCGCTGGCCGCCATCACCAGCAGCACCAGCAGGTTGAGGCTGTGGAAGGCCCGCGTCCAGAGGGGGCTGTGGCGGATCGGCGCTGGGTGATGGGCCATTGCCTCGTCCATGGATTTCGGTTGGATCGTTGCCGTGCTTCCTGATCCCTGTACCGCCGAGCCCGGTGATTGGATTCCCAACCCGGGCTGCCCAGCTGGGCTTCAGGCGCCGCCGTTGCTCCGCTGCTCGGCCGGCCGTTCCTCCGGAACGATCGCACCCTCCACCGGGCACACCTGCAGGCAGATGCCACAGTCGATGCAGGTGTCGAAGTCGATCCAGTAGAACCCCGTGCCCTTGACATTGGCGCCGCTGCCGGGATGGATGCAGGCCACCGGACAGGCGTCGACGCAGTCGGCCACCCCCTCGCAGACGTCGGTGAGGATGCTGTGGGCCATGGGGCTCGGAAAGAGGTTGGCCCGATCCTAGAAATGCTCAGCCAAGCCACTCAACGGCCTGGTTCCCCCTGGTTCGGGCCAGCGCCTCGGCCTGCTGCGCGTCGGCGCAGGGATCGGGCAGAAGTTCGGCGGCCAGTCCTGAGCGATGCAGGGCCTCCAGTCGCTCCAGGGCCGCGGGCAACTGGCTGGCCTGGCCGTAGGCCAGCAGCAGCGGCCCCTGGCTGGGCCCGGGGCCTTCGCCTGAATCCAGCAGATCCCTGATTTCTTCGATCCTGAATCCGAAGCCCACACCGGCCGCCGCGTCTGGATCCAGGCTGAATCGCGCCACCAGCCCGTCGTAGCGCCCACCGCTGGCGATCTCCACCGGGGCCGCCTCTCCCTGGCACACCAGCTTGAACACCAGACCGTCGTAGTAGTTGAACTGGGGCTGGAAGCTGGGGTCCAGCTGGATGCCAACCCCGAGCCGCTGGGCGGCCGCCTCCACCAACTGCAGGGTCTGGGCCAGATCCTCGAGCAGGGCGAGCGGACCAAGCTGTTGCTGCAGCTTGTCGATCACCTGGACGGGTTCCCCCCGGAGCCGCAGCAGGACCAGCAGCTGGTCCACCTCGTGGCCCGGCAGGGGAAGGGCGGCCAGGGCGAGGGGATCGAAGTTGGTGAGCGCCTGGCGACAGGCGGTGCGCTCGGCAGCCGGTACCCGGTCGAGCAGGGCGCTGAGCACGCCGTGGTGACCCACCAGCAACAGGGGCTGGTGACGCCCCCGCAGGCCCAGGGTTTCGGTGCAGGCCAGCAGCAGGCGCAGCAGTTCCGCATCGGCCGCCGCCGAGGGCACCCCGAGCAGCTCAACGCCGCTCTGCAGTTGTTCACTGATCCGCTGGCCGCCCCCATCCCCGACGAAGGTGCGGAAGGTGGCCCCCTCCGCCCACAAACGAAGCGGACGGGGACGGGCGGCCAGCCGGGTGCAGGCCGCCCGGGCGATCGGCGCCGTCAGCTCGGGTCGCAGGCCCAGGGGCTCCTCCGCCGCCAGGCGCACCACTTCTGCCTGGGGGCCCCCGCCCCGGGCCTGGAGCGTGTCGAGCCGTTCGATCGCCGGGGGGGCGACCTCCTGGTACCCCCAGAGCCGGTAGACCGCCGCCAGTTGCTGGCAGAGGCGGCGGTTGCGCTCCACCTGGCCAGGATTGAGATCCCTGGCGCCGGCGGCAGGTTGCAGGGCCATGGGGGGCGGAGCAAAAGGAAAGGAGGAACGGGCTGGATCCTATGGAGCAGCAGGGGCAGGCTCAGCCGTCCAGTTCGGGGGCACCGAAACTGGCGCCCGGGAGCGGCTGGCATTTGGCCAGGCCCTCCACCAGGGCGCCATGGAGTCCGGGCGCCGAGGCGATCAGCCGTCCTTCCGCCAGCAGCAGCGGTCCGCCGTCGTAGCGGCTCACCACGCCACCGGCCTGCTCCACCAGCACCACCCCGGCGGCGAGATCCCAGGGGGAGAGCCCCCGTTCCCAGTAGCCGTCGAGCCGTCCGGCGGCCACGAAGGCCAGATCCACCGCGGCCGCCCCGTCCCGCCGCACGCCCTGGGTGCGATGGGTGAACCAACAGAACTCCGCGTAATTGGTGTCCCGCTGGGTTTGGCGGTCGTAGGCGAAGCCCGTGACCAGCAGGGCGCTGCCCAGCTGCTGGGCGTTGCTCACCGCCAGGCGCTGGTCGTTGCACCAGGCTCCAAGGCCGGGCGCCCCCCAATAGCGTTCCTGCAGGGCGGGCACCTCGATCGCCCCCAGCAAGGGCAGTCCCTGCCAGGTGAGGCCCACGGAGGTGGCGTAGCAGGGGTAGCAATGGGCGTAGTTAGTGGTGCCATCGAGGGGATCGACGCACCATTCCAGCGCTGATCCTGTGGAGCGCCGGCCGCTTTCCTCGGCCAGTACCCCCAGCGATGGGGTGTCCTGGGCCAGCACCGCCAGCACGGCCCGCTCAGCGGCCAGATCGGCCTCGGTGACCAGATCCCCCGCCCTCCCCTTCTCGCGGATGTCGGTGAGCTGGCCGTGAAAGCGCCGCAGTTCCGCCGCGCCGGCGCTGGCGGCAGAGCGGGCAACGCCACTCAGCCTCTCCAGCTCCCCACGGCTGAGGCCTGAGCCGGCCAGGGCCTGCTCACAGAGCAGGGGGGGCTTGGGCTGTGCTTCGCTGCCCATCGTGCTCATTCCTCCTCGATCGGCAGGCCTGGGCGCACCCGTCCCCTGGCGAAGAACCGGCCGAACTGGAGCTCATAGACCTCGTCCTCGTCCTGGGTTTCCACCACCAGGGGCGCGGTGGCCCTGGCGACGCACAGCAGGCCATAGCCCTGGCGGCGCAGTTCCTGGGAGAGGCCAAGGGCTTCGGACTGGTCGATCTGGCCGGAGATCACCCGGACGGCACAAGCGGTGCAGCAGCCATTGCGACAGCTGAAGGGAAGGGGCTCCCCCTGTTGCTCGAAGCTGCGCAGGATGTACTCCCCTTCCGGCACCTCCAACGCAATCACCCGGTCTTGCTGGCGCCAATGCACCGTGATCGGGACCTGTCGTGACATCGCGCTTGCGCAAGTGGGTGAAGGCTGACTGCTACATTGCCACGTGCCCCGGCATCATCGAAGGAGAGGTGGCCGAGTGGTCGATGGCGCAGCACTGGAAATGCTGTATAGGGGCAACTCTATCGAGGGTTCGAATCCCTCCCTCTCCGTTCTCCATCAAAAAGCCGGCTTCAAAGCCGGCTTTTTCTTTGGAGAACGTGTGCAGGAATCCCTAACCAAAACGGCCGGTGACGTAATCCTGGGTAGCCTGTTGAACCGGGGCATTGAAGATCTTTTCGGTGTCGTTGAATTCCACCAGATAACCCACTTTGCCGCTGCCCCCTTCAACCGCTTCTGCGTTGAAGAAGGCGGTTTGGTCGGAAACACGAACCGCCTGCTGCATGTTGTGGGTGACGATCACGATCGAGAAGGTTTTTTTGAGTTCATGCATCAACTCCTCGATTTTGAGAGTGGAGATCGGATCCAAGGCTGAGCAGGGCTCGTCCATCAGAATCACTTCAGGCTCGATCGCGATCGCCCGGGCGATGCAGAGACGCTGCTGCTGGCCACCGGACAGGGAGTTGCCGCTTTGCTTAAGCTTGTCCTTGGTTTCATCCCAGATGAATGCCTTGCGCAGGGAACTTTCCACCAACTCGTCCATGTCACCGGTGAAACCGTTGATGCGGGCGCCGAAGGCAATGTTCTCGTAGATCGATTTGGGGAACGGGTTCGGCTGTTGAAACACCATGCCGATGCGTCGCCGCACTTCCACCGGGTCCACCTCGGGTGCATAGATATCCTGGCCATCGAAAACCACCCGCCCTTTCAGACTGCAGCCCTCGATCAAGTCGTTCATGCGGTTCAGGCCGCGCAACACGGTGGATTTTCCACAACCGGATGGGCCGATGAAGGCGGTGACCTTGCCGCGGGGAATGTCCAAGTAGACATCACGCACCGCTTCGAAGCTGCCGTAGCTGATGGTGACTTTTTCGAGGGTGAGGCAGTTCTGATCAGTGGCCTTTGACATGGGGCGCTGCAGGGAGACGGTCATGGTGGGATGGGTGAAGTGAATGCAGAAGAAACCAACCGGTGATGGGATCAGTCGGATGACAGGATTCAGTTGGCGAACCGCCGCAACCAACGGGCCAGCAAATTGGCACCGAGGATGAGCACCACCAAGACGAAAGAGGCGGCCCAGGCCAGCTCATTCTGGGCCTCGTAGGGCATGATGGCGAAATTGAAGATCAACACCGACATGGTGGCAATGGGGTTGAACACCCCTTCCGGCCAAAACGGTGAAAACAGGGCGGTGAAGATCAAGGGAGCGGTTTCGCCGGCGGCGCGAGCAATCGCCAGAACAATGCCCGTAGCAATCGGGGTGAAGGCACTCGGAAGGGTGATCCGGGTGACTGTCACGAACTTGGAAGCCCCGACCCCGATGGCCCCCATGCTCAAGGCTTTGGGTACCAGCTTGAGTCCTTCATCCGTAGTTTTGATCACCGTTGGAAGCATCAACACCGCAAGCGCGATGCCGCCTGCAACCGCAGTATAGGACTGGCCAAAGAACACCCTGGTGGCCACGATCGCTCCATAAACGAAGACCCCGCAGATGATCGAAGGAACCCCAGCGAGGATGTCATTGCCGGTGCGTATGAACCGGGCGAAAGGCCCACCTGTGGAGTATTCAGCCAGGTAAACGCCACCACCAACTCCAATTGGAATGGCGATCAGCGAGGCCACAATGGTCACCACGAAGGTGCCGATGATCGCGTTGCCAATGCCTCCCCCTTCAAGACCAGGAGCTGGAGGAAGCTGGGTGAAGAGAGGGATGCTGATCAACCTGCCACCCTGGATGATCACATAAACAAGAACCAGAAAAAGGGGCATCACGACGATCAGGCTGAAGAAGCCGGACAGTGCGTTGTAAAACTTGTCGAGCCTGTTTCTCTTCAGTGCAGGGTCGTAGCGCAGTGAAGATGCTTGGAGAGCAGGAGTGAAGGAGGTCATCTGTTTAGAGAATTAGTAACGAAGGCTGAGCTTCCTGACGATCCATTGAGCAAAGATATTAACCGCAAACGTCATCAACATGAGAATCAAAGCTGCGTACAACAACGCGGAAACTTGAATGCCACTTGCTTCACCGAATTGGTTGGCGAGCATGGCCGAAATCGTGTTGCCGGGTGCGAGCAGGGACCAGCTGAAGTTGGTGGAGTTGCCGATGATCATCGTGACCGCCATGGTTTCTCCCATTGCTCGACCCAGGGCGAGCATGATGCCGCCGACGATCGAGGAAATGGCCGCGGGGAGGATGACATCGAAAATGGCAATCCAACGGGTGCTGCCCACCCCGTAGGAACCCTGGCGCAAAGCTATGGGGACCTGGTTGAGGGCGTCTCGCGAGATGGCAGTAATGATGGGAAGAATCATCACAACGAGAATGAGCACTGCTGGCGCCACCCCAGGCCCTTGTGGGGCGGTGCTGAAGAAGGGCAGCCACCCCAGAGCAGTGTTCAGAAAAACAAGGAGGGGCCGCAGAAAAGGCTCCATGACGAAGATGGCCCAGAGCCCAAGCACCACCGAAGGGATGGCGGCCAGCAGTTCAACCATCACCCCGATGATTTCCCGCCAGCGCAAGGGGAGCAGGTTTTCGGTGATGAAGATCGCGGTGCCCACCCCAAGGGGCACCGCGATGAGAAGAGCCAAGAACGATGTGACAAGGGTGCCGTAGATGGCCGTAAAGGCACCGTATTCGCCTGTGACAGGGTTCCAGCTGGAGGTGGTCAGGAACTTGAGGCCGAATTCCTTGATTGCATCCTGAGCGCCCTCAAACACCGTCAGGAAGATGGCCAGCAACACGATGGCCACCGTGGAAGCCAAGGCGATCGTTAGGTAGCGAAACCCCCCATCCACGATGCGGTCCGCCGGCGGACGCTTCCTGCGAGTGAAGCGAGCCTGTATTTGATCCGTCATCATGGGCGGACTGGGGCGATGAACAAATTCCGCAACGGTAAGGAAAACGTTGTGTTCAGCAACTTACTCGCCACAGCTTGATTTCTTCCACTAAGAATTCGTTAACCCCTTCCCCGCCCTGGTCGAGACGGTAGTTTGGGGCTTCGGTTTGGGGGTCCATGGGGCGGATCGTTGGCATCGACCTGGGCACCACCAACTCGGTGGTGGCGGTTCTGGAGGCGGGTCGTCCCCAGGTGATCGCCAATGCCGAAGGGGTCCGCACCACACCATCCGTGGTGGGCTACAGCCGCGAGCAGGAGCTGCTGGTGGGCTCCCTGGCCCGCCGTCAACTGGTGCTCAACCCTCGCAACACCTTCGCCAACCTCAAGCGTTTCGTCGGCCGCAGTTGGGATGAGCTCGAGGACAGCAGCCTCGCGGTCCCCTACACGGTTCGGGCCAACGACCAGGGCAAGGTGCGGGTCGTCTGCCCGGTCACCGAGCGGGAGTACGCCCCGGAGGAGCTGCTGGCCAGCATCCTGCGCAAGCTGGTGGACGATGCCTCCACCTATCTGGGGGAGCCGGTGGAAGCGGCGGTGATCACCGTGCCGGCCTATTTCAATGATGCCCAGCGCCAGGCCACCCGCGATGCCGGTCGCCTGGCAGGGCTGGCGGTGGAGCGCATCCTCAATGAGCCCACCGCCGCTGCCCTCGCCTACGGCTTCGATCGCAGCGCCGTGAAACGGGTGCTGGTGTTCGACCTCGGTGGCGGCACCTTCGATGTGTCAGTGCTGCGCATCGCCAACGGTGTGTTCGACGTCAAGGCCACCAGTGGCGACACCCAACTGGGGGGCAACGACTGGGATCGTCGCATCGTCGACTGGCTCGCTGATGGCTTCGAGGCCGACCACGGCATCGACCTGCGCCGCGATCGCCAGGCCCTGCAACGGCTCACCGAGGCGGCTGAGAAAGCCAAGCAGGAGCTCTCCGGGGTCCGGAGCACCCCGGTGTCCCTGCCCTTCATCGCCACCGGCCCCGAAGGGCCGCTTCACATCGAATGCAGCCTGGAGCGGCGTCAGTTTGAGGCCCTCTGCCCCGATCTGCTGGATCGGTTGCTGCGGCCGGTGCAACGGGCCCTGCGCGATGCCTCCCTGGCCGCCGAGGACATCGACGACGTGGTGCTGGTGGGGGGTGGGACCCGCATGCCGATGGTGCAGGAGATGGTGCGCACCCTGATTCCCAGGGAGCCCTGCCAGTCGGTCAACCCCGATGAGGTGGTGGCGGTCGGGGCGGCGGTTCAGGCCGGCATCCTCACCGGTGAATTGCGAGACCTCATGCTCAACGATGTGATCCCGCTCTCCCTGGGCCTGGAGACGATCGGCGGCGTGATGAAGGTGCTGATTCCTCGGAACACCCCCATCCCCGTGCGCAAATCCGACGTGTTCAGCACGTCCGAGGCGAACCAGTCGGCGGTGGAAGTGCACGTGCTCCAGGGAGAGCGCCAGATGGGCAGCGACAACAAGTCCCTGGGCCGGTTCCGGCTCTCCGGGATTCCACCGGCGCCGCGGGGGGTCCCCCAGGTGCAGGTGTCCTTCGACATCGATGCCAATGGCCTCCTGCAGGTCTCGGCCACTGACCGCACCACGGGCCGCCAGCAGAGCGTCTCGATTCAGGGCGGATCGAACCTGAGCGAGGAGGAGATCACCAAGCTGCTGGAGGAGGCCACGCGTCAGGCCGTCGAGGACCGCCGCAAACGGGCCGAAGTGGATCGCCGCAACCGGGCCCTGACCCTGGCCGCCCAGGCGGAGCGGCGGCTCAGGGACGCCGCCCTGGAACTGGGCCCCTATGGGGCCGAGCGCCAGCAGCGCTCGGTGGAACTGGCCCTCCGTGATGTGCAGGCACTGCTCGGCGGCGACGACTCCGTGGAACTGGATTTGGCCGTGAGTCAGCTCCAGGAAGCCCTCTATGGGCTCAATCGACGCCTGATCAGCGAGCGCAAATCGGAATCCGGGCCGCTTCAGGGTCTGAAGAACACGCTCGGCTCCCTCAAAGATGACCTCTTCTCCGATGACGACTGGGATGACTGGGACCGGCCGGGGGGGCGGGCCCGACCGGGCCGTGACCCGTGGGAGCAGCCGGCGATGAGCCGGGGTGGGTATCAGCCGCCCCGCTATGAACGGCCGGCCTCCCGCTCGAATCAGGATCCCTGGGCTGAGGACTGAGCCGGTGACCCGCAGCCCAACCCCGCCGGTGGCAACGGACTACTGGACGGTGCTCGGCCTCTCACCTGGCGCCGATGCCGCCAGCTTGAAGCGGGCCTTCCGTGAGCAGGCCCGGCGCTGGCACCCCGACCTCAACGGCAACGATCCCGTGGCCGAGGAGCGATTCAAGGCGGTCAACGAGGCCTATGCGGTGCTTGGAGATCCCAAGCGCCGGGCGGTGTGGGAAGAGGGTCGCGATCCGACGGCCTCGCCCGGGGGAACGGCGGATCCCTTCGCCACAGGGTTTCCTGAATTCGAGGTCTACCTCGATGCCCTCCTCGGCCGTCGCCAGGCCAGCCGGGAGCGAGAGAGCGGCCCTGCCGGCGCAACCGACTTCCCCTTCGATCCGCCCACCCCCGAGGACGATCCAGGGCCAGAGCCAGCTTCTGCCTTCGATTTCGACCTGGATCACCCACCCGCGCCTGGGCGGCGGCCGTCAGCAGGCGTCACCCATGCGCCGCCACCACCGCCGCCGGTGCAGGCCAGCGCCGATCTGGAAACCGTGGTCGAGCTCACCCCGGATCAGGCCCTCTCTGGAGCCCGCCTGGAGCTGGAGCTGCCCGGCGGCACCGCGGTGGAATACTGGAGTCCGCCCCTGGCCGGGGACGGCTGGCGGTTGCGGTTGGCGGGCGTGGCTCCGGGGGGCGGGGACCATTTCCTGCAGTTGCGGGTGCGCACCGCCGAGGGCCTGCGCATCGAGGGTCTGCGGGTGCTGTACCAACTGGAGTTGTCACCACCGGAAGCGGTTCTCGGCTGCCTCGTGGTGGTGCCCACCCTGCAGGGCCCCGTCCAGTTGCGGGTGCCGCCGGGCTCCTCCAGCGGCCGGCTGCTGCGGCTGCGCGGCAGGGGCCTGGTGCTGGGGGAGCACCGGGGGGATCAACTCGTGGAGGTGCGGATCGTCGTGGCCGAGCAGCTCGATGAAGCGGAGGAAGCCCTCTACCGGCGCCTGGAGCAGCTCTCGGCTCAGAACCAGCGGGAGTCGGAGGAGGCCAATCGGTGAGACACTGGCCGCAGCGGCGCTGAGGCCCTTGATGGCGGTTCATGTTCTGCTCTTCGATGCCGGCTCCGACAACGAAGGCATCCATTCCCTCGAGTTGAACGGCCACACCGTTGTGTTGCTGTTCGAGGAGATGGACGACGCGGAGCGCTATGCCGGCCTGCTCGAAGCCCAGGACTTTCCGGTCCCCACCGTGGAGGCGCTCTCCCGGGACGACATGGAGCTGTTCTGCGTGCAGGCGGGCTACGAGGCCCGCTTTGTCCCGGCCGGCTTCCTTCCCCAATCCCCCGAGGAGCGGCTGTTGATCGCACCGCCGGAGCGCAACATGGACGTGAGCAACTGGAAGGACGACCAGCCCGCCGATGCCAATCAACCCGGCCAGGCCGAGCGGGACGCCATGGAGGCGTTCCGGCGCCGCCTCGAGGGCCTGCTGTGAACTGTGCCGACCGTGGCCACCTGCTCACCGAGCAGGCCAATCCCGCCAGCGCCCGCCTCGACCAGCTCAGCTCCGGTGAACTGGTGGATCTGTTCTGCCGTGAAGATGAAAAGGCGCTGCTGGCCATGGAGGCAGCGGCACCGGCCCTGGCCGAGGCGGTGGAGGCCATCAGCGCTCGCCTGCGCTCCGGCGGCCGGCTCTTCTACCTCGGTGCCGGCACCTCCGGGCGGCTCGGCGTGCTCGATGCGGCCGAGTGTCCCCCCACCTTCTGCACTCCCCCGGAACTGGTGCAGGGCGTGCTGGCCGGCGGTGCACCGGCCCTGCTGCGCAGTTCCGAAGGACTCGAGGATCTCCACGAAGCCGGCCGCGATGATCTGATCGAGAGGGGCTTCAGCTCCGCCGATGCCCTGGTTGGCATCGCCGCCGGTGGCACCACCCCCTATGTGCTCGGTGGTCTGGAGCACGCCCGCGCCATCGGCGCCCTGGCCATCGCCATGGCCTGCGTTCCCAGTGAGCAAGCGCCGATGCCCTGCGCCATCGACATCCGGCTGGTCACTGGAGCGGAGCTGCTCACCGGCTCCACCCGCCTCAAAGCCGGCACGGCCACCAAGATGGCCCTGAACATCATCTCCACCGGGGTGATGGTGCGGCTGGGCAAGGTGTACGGCAACCGCATGGTGGATGTGGCCGTCACCAACAGCAAGCTGGAGGATCGCGCCCTGCGCATCCTCAGGGACCTGGCCGGGGTGGAGCGGGAGCGCGGCCACGAGCTGCTGGCCGCCGCGGGCGGTTCGGTCAAACGGGCCCTGGTGATGGCCGCCGCCGGTTTGAGCGCCGAGCAGGCCGATCTGGCTCTGAGCGCCCACGAAGGCCAGGTGCGGCAGGCCTTGGAGCAGCTCGGTGCTCAGCTGGCCTGAGCTGGAGAGGAGGCCGACTTATAGCTCATAGGGGCCCCAGTAGGGGCTGGTGAGCAGATCGAGCTTCTGGCGTGTGGCTGCGGGCACCTGTTCCTTGGGGGTCATCAGGGCACTGCGCAGGGCGGTGTGGGCGCTGCTGAGCGGACGCTGGGCGGCCACCCGTTCGGCCGCCAACGCCACGATCTGCTGGGCCAACAGGGCATTGGCGCGGAGATTCTCGATCACCAGGTCCACCGTGACCGAGGCATGCTCCGCGTGCCAGCAGTCGTAGTCAGTGACCATGGCGAGGGTGGCATAGGCAATCTCAGCTTCCCTGGCCAGCCGAGCTTCGCTGTGGTTGGTCATGCCGATCACCGAGCATCCCCAGCTGCGGTAGAGATTGGATTCGGCCCGGGTCGAGAAGGCCGGCCCCTCCATGCACAGGTAGGTGCCGCTGCGGTGCAGCTGGCGGCCTGCGGGCATCAGGCTCTCGGCCCCATCGGCCAGCAGGCGGCTGAGGGTTGGGCAAAAGGGGTCGGCGATCCCGACATGGGCCACCGCTCCCTCGCCGAAGAAGGTCAGGGGCCGCTGGTGGGTGCGATCGATGAACTGGTCCGGCACCAGCATGTCAAGGGGGCGGAGAGGCTCCTGCAGGGAGCCCACGGCGGAGCAGGAGAGGATCCAGCGCACGCCCAGGGAACGGAGCGCCCAGAGGTTGGCCCGGTAGGGCACGTCCGTGGGCGAATGGGTGTGATGGCGGCCGTGGCGGGCCAGGAAGACCACCTCCAGATCGCCGACACGGCCCAGCCTTAACCGGTCGGAGGGACGCCCAAAGGGGGTGTCGAGCTCGATCTCCTCAACCGCTTCCAGACCATCCATGCCATAGAGCCCACTCCCGCCAAGCACTCCCAGCCGGGCGGTGGCCAGATCGGGGCCGGCCTTGGCGGTGGGGACGGCTGGCTCGCTCATGGCGTTCGTCTGCGCTCTGGGGGCGCCGGGATCGGGGACCGTTCTACCCGAGAGTGGATACAGTCCGCCTTTGCCTCCGTTCCCCGTGACCAAAGCCCTGATGGAAACCGATGCTGGCACCGTGGAACTTGAGCTCTTCGATGCCGAAGCGCCTGCCACCGTCGCCAACTTCGTGAAACTCGCCGAGGCCGGCTTCTATGACGGGCTTTCCTTTCACCGCGTCATCGACGGCTTCATGGCCCAGGGCGGTTGCCCCAACACCCGCCCCGGGGCGGGCGGAGCCCCGGGCACCGGCGGGCCGGGCTACAAGATCCCCTGCGAGATCAACAGCCACAAGCACCAGGCCGGCACCCTCTCGATGGCCCACGCCGGCAAGAACACCGGCGGCAGCCAGTTCTTTCTCTGCCACGACGCCCAGCCCCACCTTGACGGCGTCCACACGGTGTTCGGTCAGGCCGCCAACGTGGATGTGGTGCTGGCGATCAAGAAAGGGACGAAGATCAACAAACTCACGATCCTGAGCTGATCGCGGCTGAGTGCCGCTCAGAGCTGGTTCTCGCGCCGCCTCACTGCCAGCGCAGAAAAGCACCCGGCTGCAACGGCAACTGGGGGCTTCGCTGGCGCAGCTCCAGCAGGGGCCGCTGTTCCGGCTCCAGGGTCACGCTGGGGTGGCTGCTGCGTTGGCTGTCGGGGGTGAGCAGGAGGCTCACGGCCCTGGTGTGCGGCCAGGTCGCCATCTGGCTCAGCACCGCCGTGAGCGCCGCCTCCTCCAGTTGTTGGCCGGCGGCAGGGGTGAGAAGGATGGCCAGGTCCGGACGTTCCAGCAGGGCCAGCAGCCGGGGGTGCTCCTCCCGTTTGAACTCCAGTTGGCGCTGCGACGTCCAGGCGCGCAGGCTCAGCCAGTGCTCGGCTTCGGCGCGTTCCGGCTCAGGGCCATGGCCCTGCCAGGCAAGCAGCCCCTGCCAGGCCAGCACCGCGCTCAGGCCCCGGTCGTTCGGCTCGGGGGTGCGATCGGCTGAGGCCTGGAGCCAATGGCCCAGCTTGAGGCGTTTGGTGTCCAGGTAGGCGGCGTTGTGCAGGCCGGGATCCATCTCCAGGGGCACCCGATCCTCCACCTGGAGTCCGTAGCCGCCGAGTCCGGCGATCTTGCGGGGATTGTTGGTGATCAGCAGCAACCGCCGCACCCCCAGATCGCTGAGGATCTGGGCGCCGACGCCGTAGTTGCGCAGATCGGCCGGAAACCCCAGGCGCTCGTTGGCCTCCACCGTGTCGAGCCCGCCGTCCTGGAGGCTGTAGGCCTTGAGCTTGTTGATCAGGCCGATGCCACGGCCTTCCTGGCGGAGATAGACCACCACGCCTTCCCCGGCCGCTTCGATCATGCGCAAGGCGGCTTCCAGTTGGGGTCGGCAGTCGCAGCGCAGGGAGCCGAAGGCGTCCCCGGTGAGGCATTCGGAGTGGACCCGCACCAGCACAGGCCCGCTGCTCAGCTCGGGGCGACCCTTGACGATCGCCACGTGCTCGCTCCCGTCCAGCTCGTTGCGGTAGCCGATCGCCCGAAAACTGCCGAAGGCACTGGGCATCTGGGCCTCCGCCTGGCGCCGCACAAACCGCTCGGTGTCGAGCCGGTAGCTGATCAGATCGGCGATGTTCAGCAGGCGCAGGCTGTGGCGGCTGGCGTAGTCGGCCAGCTGGGGCAGCCGCGCCATCGATCCATCCGGGTTCTGGATCTCACAGATCACCCCGGCCGGATAGAGGCCGGCCAGCCGGGAAAGATCAACGGCCGCCTCGGTGTGACCGGCTCGCTTGAGCACGCCGCCCTCCCGGGCCCGGAGTGGAAAGATGTGGCCGGGTCGGCGCAGATCGCCCGGACGGCTGTGGGGATGGATCGCCACCTGGATCGTGCGGGCCCGGTCTTCAGCCGAAATCCCTGTACTGACACCGTTTTCTGGTCCCGCGTCGACACTCACCGTGAAGGCCGTCTGGTTGCTGTCGGTGTTGCGGTCCACCATCAGGGGAAGCTCGAGCGCATCGAGCCGCTCCCCCTCCATCGCCAGGCAGATCAGTCCCCGGGCCTCGGTGGCCATGAAGTTGATCTGTTCGGGGGTGGCGAATTGGGCGGCGCAGATCAGATCCCCTTCGTTTTCCCGGTTTTCGTCATCCACCACCACCACCATCTCGCCGTTGCGGATGGCGGCCAGACCGTCGGCGACCGGGTCGAAGCGAATCGGTTGATGGGCCAGGCCATTGCCGAGCTTTCCGGCGGGGATCGGGGTGGTGTCGCGGAGGGAGTCGGCCGGGGCTGGACCCCGTTCGGAACGGGCTGTCAGAGGGGTTCGGGCCTGAAGTGGCGCAGCGGTCCTCCGTTATAGAGCCGGTCACAAACGGACCGGTACGATCTCCCCTTCCGTGCTCGCGGCATGTCCAGATCCATCCCAGCCCAGCGGGTGGGCGTGATCGGCGCCAGTGGTTACGGCGGTCTGCAGACCCTTCGCCTGCTCCAGGGGCATCCCCACCTGTCCATCACCTTCCTGGGCGGGGAACGCAGCGCCGGCAAGCGTTGGAGCGAACTCTCGCCGTTCCTGCCCCTGGCGGGCGATCCGATCGTGCAGGTCCCCGACCCTGGCGCGATTGCGGCGGCGGCGGATCTGGTGGTGCTCAGCCTGCCGAACGGCCTGGCCTCCACCCTTGTCCCCGACCTGCTGAAGCGGGGCGTGCGGGTGGTGGATCTCTCCGCCGACTACCGCTTCCGTTCCCTGGCCGAATGGAAGCGGGTGTACGGTGCCGAGGCGGCCCTGTTTCCCCGCGACGACAAGGCGCTCTGTGAGGAGGCGGTGTACGGGCTGCCGGAGTGGGAGGACGCCCGGCTTCGGCAGGCTCGCCTGGTGGCAGCCCCGGGCTGCTTTCCCACCGCTGGGTTGCTTCCCCTGTTGCCGTTCCTGAAGCAGGGGTTGATCGAGCCGGCGGGAATCATCATCGACGCCAAGACCGGCTGCTCCGGCGGCGGCCGCGCCGCCAAGGAACACCTGCTGCTGGCGGAAGCCGGCGAGGCGGTGGCGCCCTACGCGGTGGTGGGTCACCGCCACACCAGCGAGATCGAGCAGGCGGCCAGCGCCGTGGCTGGCCATCCGATTCAGGTCCAGTTCACGCCCCACCTGATGCCGATGGTGCGGGGCCTCCTGGCCACGGTCTATGCGCGGCTTCGGGATCCAGGCCTCACCGCTGACGATTGCACCACCCTGTTGAGGGCCGCTTACCGCCACAGCCCCTGCGTGGAGGTGCTGCCGGTGGGCACCTACCCCTCGACCAAATGGGTGCGGCAGACGAACCGGGCCCTGCTCTCGGTTCAGGTGGATCGGCGCACCGGCCAGCTGATCGTGATGAGCGCCATTGACAACCTGGTCAAGGGCCAGGCGGGCCAGGGGGTCCAGTGCCTCAATCGGATGGCCGGCCTACCCGCCGACACCGGCTTGCCGCTGCTGCCGTTCTACCCCTGATCCAGCCTGGCTGGGCCCAGCCGCTGGGCGGCGAGGGCCACGGCCAGGGGAAGGATGCGGTGCTCTTGCTGATGAATGCGGCGGCTCAGGCTGCTGTGGTCGTCGCCCGCCAGCACGGGCACCGCCGCCTGCACCAGGATCGGTCCTCCATCCACCTGCTCGGTGACCAGGTGGGCGGTGCAGCCCGTCAGGGCCACCCCGGCGGCAAGGGCCTGCCCAATGCCATCCAGCCCAGCGAAGCTGGGCAGCAGCGACGGATGGATGTTCACCAGCCGGGCGGGGAAAGCGTCGATCAGCACCGGGGTGACGATCCGCATCCAGCCCGCCATCACCACCAGATCGACCCGGGCCGCCTGGAACGCCAGCAGCAAAGCCTGATCGAGGCTCTGCCGCTGGGGGTGAAGCCGGTGGTCGATCACCTGGCAGGCCACCCCGAGGCGCTCGGCGCGGCGTTGGGCTCCACAGCCCGGGTTGTTCACCACCAGCAGCTCCACCACGGCGTTCAGCGGTCCCTGGCGGCAGCTGGCCACCAGGGCCTCGAAGTTGGAGCCGTTGCCGGAGGCCATCACCCCCAGCCGCAACAAGGGTTGCGGCTCAGGCCAGGGCTGTGGCAATGGCCACTGGACGGAGGGAAGACCCTCGCTAGGGTCTGGGGAAGCAGGCAACGGGTTCATGTCGCACCTCTCTATCCTGCCGACGGTCGTCCGCGATCAGGAGCAGTTGGCCGCGGCCCTTGGCGATCTTGGTTTCGAGCCGATGGCGGGGGGTGTGATCGGGGGCTTTGCCGGCGAAGCGATCCGGGTGGAGCTTCAGGTGGCCGTTACGCCGGATCAGCGCCTGGGCTGGCAACGCCAAACGGATGGATCGCTGGCCCTCGTCGGTGATCTGCAGCGGTTGAGCCGATCCCATGCGCTGCAGCAACTGATAGGGGCCATCACTCGGCGCTATGCGCTGCGCCTGGCGCTGCTTGAGGCCATGGACCAGCTGCCGATGGCCACCCTTCACCCTGCCTCCTGAGCCCGTTGTCGGTGGTCGATCTCACGCTGGATCTGAGATCGACCAGCCAGCATCTCGTCCAGGTTCGGTTGCGTTTTCTCCCCCGGGCGCCCTCGGTGATGTTGCGTCTGCCGGCCTGGACACCGGGCTCCTATCTTCTGCGGGATTACGTCCGGAACCTCGAAGCCCTGACGGTGCATCAGGGGGGCGATGACGGCGAAGCGCTGTCGGTGAAGGTGGAGCGGATCGAGACATCGGCCTGGCAAGTCCAGCTGAGCGCGGTTCATCCCGTGGAGGTTCGCTACGCCCTGCTCGCCACGGAGCTGAGTGTGCGTGCCTGCCACCTCGATGCCGACCACGGCTTCCTTGCCCTGGCGGCGGTAGCCCTGCAGGTGGAGGGGGAGCGCTGGACGCCCCATCGGCTGCAGCTGGTCTTGCCCGAAGGCTGGCTGCCCTTCGTTCCTTTGCCGTTGGAGGCCGATCACGGCTGGTACGCCGAGACCTACGACCAGTTGGTCGATACGCCGGTGGAGGCGGGCCCCCATGCCTGCCATTCCTTTGCGGTGGGTGGCGTTCCCCATCGTTGGGTCACCTGGGAGGATGGATCCACGGGGGGGCGTTGGCTGCTTGATCGGTTTCCTTCCCTGCTGGAGGATGTGGCCGCCGTTTGCGGGGGCTGTTGCCGGCTGATGGGCGAGCCGATGCCGGCGGCACCCGACTATCTCTTCGTGCTGCATCTGCTCGATCAGGGTTATGGCGGGCTGGAGCATGACCGTTCCTCGGTTCTCCACTACGGCCGGCAGGCCCTGACCCGGCCGGATGGCTACAGAAAGCTGTTGCAATTGGTGGCCCATGAATATCTGCACCTGTGGAATGTCCGGCGCCTGCGGCCTGCTGAACTCACCCCGATCGACTACAACCAGGCCGTGATCGTGCCGACCCTCTGGTTCGCCGAGGGGGTCACCAGTTATCTCGACCAGTTCCTGCCGCTGACGGTGGGACTGAGCACGGCAGACCAGCTCTTCGAGGATCTGGGCACCGAGATCAGTCGCTACCGGCTCACCCCCGGCCGTCAGGGAGGCCAGACCCTCCGGCAGAGCGGCCAGGAGGCCTGGGTGAAGCTCTATCGCCGCGATGCCTACAGCGACGACTCCCAGATCAGCTATTACCTCAAGGGAGCGATCGTGGCCCTCTGCCTGGATCTCGCCCTGCGCCGCGACGGCTCCTGCCTGGTCGAGGTGCTCCGGGACCTGTGGAGGCAGCTGGGTCGATGGGGTCGCGGCTACAGCGAAACCACCCTGGTGGAGGCGTTCACGCGGCGTTCGTCCTCGCTGGCCGAGGCCCTGCCTCTCTGGCTGGAGAGCTTCCTGGAGCCGGACCTGGAGGCCTGTCTCGCATCGGTGGGATTGCAGCTGAACGCGGTGCTCAGCCCCGATCCGTTCACGGGCCTGCGCTGCAAGGCCGAGCCGAATGGCCTGGAGGTTCAACGGGTGCAACGCCACAGCCCGGCCCAGCGGGCCGGGCTGGTGGTGGGTGACGAGCTGATTGCCATCGACGGTTGGCGGTTGCGCCAGCCCGAACATCTGGCTGCCCTGCTGCAGCCCGAGCGTCCCCAGAGTCTTACGGTGAATCGGCGCGGCAGCCTGCGCCAGCTCACCCTGCTCAGCGCGCCTCCAGCTGTGGACCGTTGGACCCTGGTTCCGGATCCTTCCGCCGCACCCGAGGCCCTGGCTCGGCGCGCCGCCTGGCTGGGCTTGATCCCATGCTGAGGATCATGCGCCAGTTGCGCAGGCGGCTTCAGCGGCTCTCCCCCCAGATGGGTGGCTCGGTGCTGCTCGGGGTGGCCGCCTTGGTGGGGATCGGCGGCCTGGGCTGGGTGGCGCGGGATGTCACCGCTGGGCAGGATGCCGATCAGCGCCCCTCGCTGCTTCAGTTGCTGGACCAGGTGAACCCGTCAGCGAGGCCCTTCGTCCTCGATCCCGTTCGCCGCCCAGCACCGGCGCCCCCCAGCCACGTCGCCTGGTCCAGCCCGCTCCGTCGCCAGTGCGTTGTCGAGGATCCCCGGACCCGCCAGTCCCTGCGGCGTCTGCTGGCGGAGCTGGACACCAGCAAGCGTCGTCTTCACATCGACCCCACCAACTACGGCGAGCGTTTCAGCCGGGATGCCTTCAACAATCCCGTCGATCCCACCCCCCGGATGGTGGTGCTGCATGAAACGGTCTATGGGATCGAATCCGCGGTTCAGACCTTCCTCACTCCCCATCCCAGGGACGACGACCAGGTCAGCTATCACATGCTGGTGGGCCTCAATGGCCAGGTGGTGGAAGTTCTCGATCCCTCCAGGCGCGCCTTCGGCGCCGGCAACTCTGCCTTCAATGGCCAGTGGGTGGTCACCAATCCGAAGGTGGGGGGTTCCGTCAACAACTTCGCACTCCATCTCAGCCTCGAAACCCCGATCGACGGCGAGAACAACGGGGCGGGCCACAGCGGTTACACCCCCGCTCAATACGACGCAGTGGCGGTGGTTCTGGCCGATTGGATGCGCCGTTTCGGCATTCCGGCGACCAACATCACAACCCACCGCTATGTGGACCTCGGTGGGGAGAGATCCGATCCCCGCAGTTTTGACTGGAGGGAACTCCAGCAGCGGCTTGCCGCCCTCGGCCTGTTGTGCTGAAGAAAGGGTGACGAAGGTGGACTGGCTCAGATCACCGGGAAGGGGACGGGCTTTCTCACCGAATAGATCAGGGCGTGCAAGGCCGGATCCTGCATGTAGCTGAGAATCCGGGTCGGGTAGTCGAGCTTGCCGTTGTGGAGGTAGGCCAGGGTGGCGAGGGCTTTCGCATCCCGTGGACTGCTGCCGGCATCCAGGAGACGGTCGGTGGGGAGGCCCAGCGCCCTGGAGAGCCGGGCGAACTTGCCGGCCAGCAGGGTCACGTTGCGCTCGGGATCCAGCAGCTGCTGGCGGGCAGAGGCCAGTTCGGCCTCACTGGCATCCTCCCGCAGCAGTCCCTGGTGCACCAGTTCGCCGACGGACAGCTGAGCCAGGCCGTGGGTCTTGAACAAGCCCGATTCGACAGCCAGGGGAAGATCCTCGCCCGGCTTGGCATGTTGCAGTTCATCGAACAGGACGGCCGTCACCAGCATCGGATTGACGCCCTGACGGCGGGATTCCCGCAGGATGATCGGCTGGAGCTGCTCGAGCCGGTTGACGGTGTGGGCTCGAAGGGGGGTGAGCTGGTCGAGTCCCTGGGTCAGCAGTTGGGCCAGTTCCGGCTGGGGTCCATGGACGCCGAAGCGCCGTTGGAGCTCCCACAGTTCTTCGGCGCTGAAGTCGACAGGGTTGGCCCGCTGCCCTTCGTTGCTGAGGGCGCCGGGAGCGCTGCTGTCGCTGGTCACGTTGGCTTTCAGGTCTGCATCGATGCGAACGACCGCGGAGTCCTGAACGAACGGCTGGGTGCTGGTCACCAGGCCGATCGCGGCCAGGCAAAACGCGACGAAGGAGCCCTTTGCCAGCCGCCACGCCAGGTGAGTTGAAAACGGAAGGACGCGAAGCGCCACTCGGAACCAGTTGAAAGAATCCTTAGCAAATTTACTCTGCCCCCGCGGCTGAAGGGTTGGGATGGGCCGTTTATGGCTCTGTCCATCACGAACGTTTCAGCACCGCTGGCCAAAACAGCTCGCCGGCAACGCTGATCACCGCCTTGGTGACCCAGCCGACCCGTCTGCTTTCGCTCAAACGAATTCACGGATAGGTTCAGCCGCACAACCCGATGCGAGATCCTGGGCGGATGACGCTTGTCGACTTCAATCCGCACCAGCCTGACGCACTCTGGGAGCGATTCTCTGCCCTCCTGTGGCATCACGAGTCACTCGGCATCTGGCTGGATGTCAGCCGGATGGCCCTGAATCAATCCCATTTCGAAGCGCTTGGCCCCCGCTTCGAGCAGGCCTTCGCCGCCATGGCAGCCCTCGAAGCCGGGGCCATGGCCAATGCCGACGAGCAGCGGCGAGTGGGCCACTACTGGCTGCGCGCTCCCCAACTCTGCCCGGACCCCCACGAAGCTGCCTTGATCCAGGCAGAAATCGAGCGGATCGAGCGCTTCGGCAGCGATGTGCTCGGCCAGCGGCTGGCGGCACCCGGCGGGGCCCCCTTCACGGACGTTCTCTGGATCGGCATCGGCGGATCCGGCCTGGGTCCCCTGTTGATCCTGCGCGCCCTGCAGCAGGAGGGGGTGGGGTTGCCGTTTCACTTCTTCGACAACGTGGACCCGCAGGGTTACAGCCGCACCCTGGAAAGCCTTGGCGAGCGGCTGCTCACCACCCTGGTGGTCGTGGTCAGCAAGTCGGGTGGCACCCCCGAACCCCGGATCGGCATGGAGCAGGCCAGGGCACGGCTCGAAGCCATCGGTGGATGCTGGGCTGGACAGGCCGTCGCCATCACCATGGCGGGCAGCCCCCTCGACCAACGGGCCGAGCAGGAGCAGTGGCTGGCCCGCTTCGACATGTTTGATTGGGTGGGAGGTCGCACCAGCATCACCAGCGCCGTCGGTCTGCTGCCGGCGGCGTTGATCGGTGCCGATCTGCGGGCGTTCCTGGCCGGTGCCGCCGAGATGGACCAGGCCACCCGGGTGGCCGACGCCGCCACCAATCCCGCCGCCTTGATGGCTGCCGCCTGGTACGCCGCCGGCGATGGCCGGGGTCAGCGGGACATGGTGGTGCTGCCCTACCGGGACCGGCTCGAAGTCTTCAGCCGTTACCTGCAGCAACTGGTGATGGAGTCGTTGGGCAAGCGGCTCGATCGCGCCGGCCAGGTGGTGCATCAGGGCATCGCCGTCTACGGCAACAAGGGCTCCACCGACCAGCACGCCTACGTGCAACAGCTTCGCGACGGGCTCGACAACTTCTTTGTCACCTTCATCGAAGTGCTGACCGATCCCGCCGACATCACCCCGGTCGATGGCGAATCTCCCGGCGACTTTCTCGCCGGCTTCCTGCAGGGCACCCGATCGGCCCTGAGCGAAGGGGGCCGCCAGTCGATCAGCCTCAGCCTGCGTCGCTTCGAGGCCCGCAGCCTCGGCGCCCTGATCGCCCTGTTCGAGCGGGCCGTCGGGCTCTATGCCGAACTGGTGAACATCAACGCCTACGACCAGCCGGGCGTGGAAGCGGGCAAGAAAGCGGCCGCCATCATCCTCGACCTGCAAAGCCAACTCGAGGCCCTCCTGGCCGATGGCGAGGGCCGCAGCCTGGCGATGATCCAGGCCGCCCTGGGCACCGAGAGTCCCGAGTCGATCTTCTGGATCCTCCGCCATCTCTGCGGCAACGACGGGGGCTACGGGGCCGAGGGATCCTGGGCCCAACCCGCCACCCTGGTGTTCCACAAGCGATGATCCGATCCAGAGCTGCCGTGGCCTGGGCCGCCGGACAACCGCTGGAGATCACCACCATCGATGTGGAACCCCCCCGCACCGGCGAGGTTCTGCTGAGGGTGGTGGCCACCGGCGTCTGTCACACCGATGCCTTCACCCTCTCCGGTGAAGACCCCGAAGGCCTTTTCCCCGTGATTCTCGGCCACGAGGGGGGTGCCGTCGTGGAGGCCCTGGGCCCTGGTGTCAGCAGCTTGGCGGTGGGCGATCACGTGATCCCGCTTTACACACCGGAGTGCCGCTGTTGCAAATTCTGCCTCTCGGGGAAGACCAATCTCTGCCAGGCCATCCGCAGCACCCAGGGGAGGGGACTGATGCCGGATGGCACCAGCAGATTCTCCAAGAATGGCCAGCCGATCTTCCATTACATGGGAACCTCGACCTTCTCCGAATACACGGTGGTCCCGGAGATCGCCGTGGCCAGGATCAACGACCAGGCCCCACTCGAGAAGGTGTGCCTGCTGGGCTGCGGAGTGACCACCGGCATCGGCGCGGTGCTCAACACCGCCAAGGTGGAAGCTGGCGCCACGGTGGCCGTGTTTGGCCTCGGCGGCATCGGCCTGGCGGTGATCATCGGTGCGGTGATGGCCAGGGCCGGCCGCATCATCGGCATCGACACCAACCCGGAGAAGTTCGCGATCGCCCAGGAGCTTGGCGCCACCGACTGCCTCAACCCGAAGGACTGTGATCAGCCGATTCAGGAGGTGATCGTGGCGCTCACCGAAGGCGGGGTGGATTATTCCTTCGAATGCATCGGCAACGTGGCGGTGATGAGGGCGGCCCTGGAGTGCTGCCACAAGGGCTGGGGGGAGTCCACGATCATCGGCGTGGCGGGGGCCGGCCAGGAGATTTCCACCCGTCCCTTCCAGCTGGTCACCGGGCGGGTGTGGAGAGGGTCGGCCTTCGGCGGGGTGCGGGGTCGCACCGAGCTGCCCGGGTTTGTGGAGCGGTTCCAGAACGGCGAGATTCCCCTGGAGCGGTTCATCACCCACACCATGGGTCTGGGGGAGATCAACCACGCCTTCGATCTGATGCGTGAGGGCAACAGCATCCGATCGGTGATTCATTTCGCCGCTTGAGGGCCTGCGTGCTCCAGCTACTCAGCGAGAATCAGTGCTTCGGCGGGGTCCACCGCCGCTATGGCCACAGCTCCAGCGTGCTGAATTGCGCCATGGAGCTGGCCGTGTTCCTGCCTCCCCAGGCGCTCTGCGGCCGACCCGTCCCGGCGCTCTACTGGCTCTCCGGGCTCACCTGCACCGACCAGACCTTCATGCAGAAGGCGGGTGCCCTCCGCCTGGCAAGCGAGATGGGCCTGGCGCTGGTGGCCCCGGACACCAGCCCGCGGGGTGACACCGTTCCCACCGATCCGGATGGCCACTGGGACTTCGGAGTGGGGGCGGGGTTCTATCTCAATGCCACCGCGGCGCCCTGGTCGGCCCATTACCGCATGCACGATTACGTGGTGCAGGAACTGCCGGAACTTCTGGAGGCGGAGCTGCCCCTCTGCCCATGGCGCGGCATCAGCGGCCATTCGATGGGTGGCCATGGCGCCCTCGTCTGCGCCATGCGCAACCCCGGCCGCTACCGATCGATCTCGGCCTTTGCTCCGATTGCCCATCCATCCATCTCACCCTGGGGGGAGAAAGCCTTCCGCCACTATCTCGGACCCGATCGCGCTTCCTGGAGGGAGTGGGATGCCTGCGAGCTGATCGCCACAGCCAGGGAGCGGCTGCCATTGCTCGTGGATCAGGGCACGGCTGATGACTTTCTGGAGGCTCAGCTCCGCCCCCAGGCGCTGGAGCGGGCTGCGGCTGCCGCCGGCCATCCCCTCACCCTGCGGCTGCAGGAGGGCTACGACCACAGCTACTTCTTCATCCAGAGCTTCATCGACGACCACCTGCGCCATCACGCCAGGGAGCTGCTCAGGGAACCAGGTTGACGAGCTTGCCGGGCACCACGATCACCCGCCTGGGCGGTTGGCCGTCGAGCCATTTGCGGGCGATCTCGCTGCCCAGGGCGAGCTGCTCGAGGGTGGCGGCGTCGGCGTCGGCGGGCACCTCCAGGTTGCCGCGCACCTTGCCTTTCACCTGAATCACCAGGGGAATGGTGGCCTGCACCAGGGCGGCGGCATCGGCGCTGGGCCAGGCCTGCCGGTGCACACTCGCCTTGCCACCCAGGCGCTGCCAGAGCTCCTCGGCCAGGTGGGGGGCGAAAGGAGAGAGCAGCACCAACAGGATGCCGAAGGCTTCGAGAGCCACGGGTTCGCTGGCGGCCTCCACCAGGCTGCCCATCACGTTGCTGAGCTTCATCAGCTCGGCCACGGCCGTATTGAACTGATAGTGGCCGTCCGCCAGATCGTCACTGATCGCCGCGATGGCGGTGTGGGCCGCCCGGCGCAGCTCCTGGTCCGCAGCCGACAGCGCCCCGGAGCCGGAATCGGGTTCACCGGCGTTGCCGGGAGGGAGCCCGGCAAGGTTGAGTCCACGGCCGACCGCTCCGTCCACCAGCCGCCAGATGCGTTGCAGGAAGCGGTACTGCCCTTCCACATCGGCGTCATCCCACTCCAGATCCTTCTCCGGTGGTGCTTTGAACAGGATGAACATCCGGGCCGTGTCAGCGCCGTAGCGGTCGATCACCACGCCGGGCTCCACGCCGTTGTGCTTCGACTTCGACATTTTCTCGAAGAACACCTCCAACCGCTCGCCATTGATCGGATCGCGGGGGTCCGCGGGATCACCCACCTCGGCCGGGGCGATGTACTGGCCGCTGCGGGGATTCTTGTAGGTGAGGGCCTGGACCATGCCCTGGGTGAGCAGGCGGCGGAAGGGTTCATCGAAGCTGAGCAGACCGCGATCGCGCAGCACCTTGGTGAAGAAGCGGGAATAGAGCAGATGAAGGATGGCGTGCTCGATGCCACCGACGTACTGGTCCACCGGCAACCAGCGATCGGCCTCCTCCCGGCTGAACGGCAGGGCCGTGTTGTGCGGATCGCTGAAGCGCAGGTAGTACCAGGAGGAACAGATGAACGTGTCCATCGTGTCGGTTTCGCGCCGGGCGGGCTGCCCGCAGCTGGGGCAGGGAACGTTGACCCAGTCGCTCAGCTGGGCGAGGGGGGAGGCCCCCTTGCCACTGAAGGCCAGGTGGCGCGGCAGCTCCACCGGTAACTGCGCATCCGGCACCGGCACCACGCCGCAGCTGTCGCAGTGGATCACCGGAATCGGGCAGCCCCAGTACCGCTGGCGGGAGATCAGCCAGTCGCGCAGCCGGAACTGCACCCGCTCCTTGCCCCAGCCCTCCCGTTCGGCCAAGGCCACGATCGCCTGCTTGGCCTGCCCAGATGGCAAACCATCGAAGGGGCCCGAGTGGATCAACACCCCCGGCTCGGTCCAGGCGCCACCTTCGTAGGCGTGCTCGTCGGCCCCTTCCGGCACGATCACCTGCCGCACGGGCAGCTCGTACTGCCGCGCAAACACGAAGTCCCGTTGATCATGGGCGGGTACGCCCATCACGGCGCCGCTGCCGTACTCGGCCAGGACGTAGTCGGCGATCCATAGCGGGATCCTCTCGCCATTGAAGGGGTTGCGGCCGAAGGTACCCAGAGGCACCCCCCGCTTCGGCTTGTCCTCCGCGGTGCGCTCCTGGTCGCTCTGGCGGTTCACAGCGGCGCCGAAGGCCTGCACCGTGTCCTGCTGGTCGTCCGCCGTGAGCGAGGCCACCAGGGGATGGTCGGGCGCCAGCACCAGGTAACTCACTCCGTACACCGTGTCAGGGCGGGTGGTGAACACCGTGATCGAGGCTCCGGTGGGTTGGCCCGCCGGATCGATCACCGGGAAGGCGAGCTCGGCTCCCACCGAGCGACCGATCCAGTTGGCCTGCATGGTGCGCACCCGCTCCGGCCAGCCGTCGAGCTGGTCAAGGTCGTCGAGCAGGGCGTCGGCGTACGCGGTGATGCGCAGGAACCACTGGCATAACTTGCGCTTCTCCACGATCGCGCCGGAGCGCCAGGAGCGGCCATCGCTGTCCACCTGCTCGTTGGCGAGCACGGTCTGATCGACGGGATCCCAGTTGACCGAGGCTTCTTTGCGGTAGGCCAGACCCGCCTCGAGAAACTGGAGGAAGAGCCATTGGGTCCAGCGGTAGTAGTCGGGGTGGCAGGTGGCCAGCTCCCGGTCCCAGTCGATCGAGAGGCCCAGGCGCTGCAGTTGACGGCGCATCTGATCGATGTTGCGCTCGGTCCAGTCGCCCGGATCCACCCCCCGCTCGATGGCGGCGTTCTCGGCCGGCAGACCGAAGGCATCCCAACCCATCGGCTGCAGCACGTGACGTCCGCGCAGGCGCTGCAGCCGGGCGATCACATCGGTGATCACGTAGTTCCGCACATGGCCCATGTGCAGAGTCCCCGATGGGTAGGGAAACATCGACAGGGCGTAGAACGTGTCCCGTTCCGGATCGTCGATCGGGGTGGAATCCAGGCTTTCGGCCTGCCAGTGGGCCTGCCAGCGGGATTCGATCTCGGCGGGGGCGTAACGCACGGCCATGGTTCAGGCTCGGCCGCTTCGATCAGCCATTCGTTCTTGCGATTGATCGTGCCATACCCCTGTCCGCTCCCATCCCTGCCGTCAGGCCAGCGGGCGGATCACGGCCAGTGCCTTGCGGCCCACCAGCATCAGGGGACTGTCCCGGTCGGGGCGGAGGGCCAGAAACTCCGGATCCTGCCACTGCAGCGAGCCCCCCAGGCGGGTTCCGTCGACCAGCTGGACATGCAACGGGGTGTGCTCCCGAATCCAGTCCTGGAGTTGCCGCACACCGGGCAGACTCGGATCGAGGCTGGGGCTCTCCATAGGATCAGGGTATGTGGATGCTGCGGAGATGATGCTGGCCTTCAGCAAGTACCAGGGGCTGGGAAACGATTTTCTGATGCTTGATGGCCGCGAGGGCTCCGCGGCCGACGACGCCTTCGGGCTGAACCCCGACGCGGTTCGCCGCTTGTGCGACCGTCGCTTCGGCGTTGGCGCCGATGGTGTGATCCTGGCCCTCCCGCCCGAGCACGACGGGGAGCTGCGCATGCGCATCTTCAATGCCGATGGCAGCGAAGCCGAAATGTGCGGCAACGGCATTCGCTGCCTGGCCCGCTTCCTGGCCGACAGCGATGGCGACGGCACTGGCCGCCAATGGCAGGTGGAGACCGTGGCCGGCCGGATCGTGCCCGAGCTGCTGGACGACGGAACCGTCCGGGTGGACATGGGCGAGCCCTTCCTCGAGCCCACGGCGGTGCCCACCACCCTGCCTCTGGGCCCGGCCGGGCTGCCCCAGGGCGTGCTGGAAGCCGATGGCATCCGTTTCGCCGTGGCGGCGGCCGGCATGGGCAACCCGCACATGGTCATCCCAGTGGAGTCGGTTCAGGCGGTGGAGTTGGAGCGCTTCGGGGCTTTGCTGGAGGTGGATCCCTCCTTCCCTGCTCGCACCAACGTGCATTTCGTTGAGGTGCTGGCCCCCGATCACCTGGAGATGCGGATCTGGGAGCGGGGTGCAGGACCCACCCTGGCCTGCGGCACCGGTGCCTGCGCCGTTGTGGTGGTCTGCCATCGCCTCGGCCTGAGCGGTCCGGAGGCCCTGGTGGAGCTGCCGGGAGGGACGCTCCGGATCCGCTGGGACCAGACCAGCAACCACCTTTTCATGGACGGTCCCGCCTTGCCCGTGTTCGATGGCGTGGTGGCGCCTGAGCCAGCGGAGCCAGCGCCCGGCATTGATTGTTCCGTCGCCTGCGCCCAGGGTTGCCTTCAGCCCGACGACTGCCCCAGTGCCGAGGCCCGGGCCAGGGTGGAAGCCCTGCTCAGCAGCCACTCCCTCGACGACCTGGTCGCGATGGCCGCCGGCTCGCTCGAGACCCGCAGCCGAGCCCGGCTGGAGCGCAATGAATCCCCCAGTCCCTGAGGGGTTCCTGTATCTCGACGCCTGCGCCAGCTCGCCGCCGGCCGAATCGGTGCTGTCGGTGATGGCGGCGGCCCAGGCCATCGCCTGGGCGAATCCCTCCAGCCTGCACGGCTTCGGCCTGGCCGCTGCCGATTGCCTGGAACGCAGCCGCCAGGCAATCGCCGCCAGTCTGGGCGCCGACGACGCCCAGGTTGTTTTCTGCTCCGGAGGCACCGAAGCGGCCCATCTCGCCCTGCGGGGTGCGGCGGCCAGCCTGGTGCCGGGGCGCTTGGTGATCTCGGCGGTGGAGCACCCGGCCGTGGCGGCCGCCGCCCACGGACTGGAGCGGCTCGGCTGGCAGGTGACGGTCTGCCCGGTCGATCGGTTCGGCAGGGTGAAACTGGAGGCCCTGATCGCGCTGCTGGCACCACCCACCCGCCTGGTGTCGGTGATCTGGGGCCAGAGCGAGGTGGGAACCCTGCAGCCGATCGAGGCGATCGGCGCCCTCTGCCGCTCCGCTGGCGTGCTGTTTCACACCGACGCGGTGCAGGTGGTGGGGCATCAACCGATCCGTTTCGCGGACGTGCCCGTGGATCTGCTCAGCTTCACGGCCCACAAGCTTCAGGGGCCGCGGGGGATCGGCGCGCTGCTCGCCAGGCCGGGCCTGCACCTGCAGCCGTTGCTGGCGGGGGGCGGCCAGGAAGCGGGCCTGCGGTCCGGAACCGAACCGGTGGTGCTGGCGGCGGGGCTGGCCGAGGCCCTCCGCCTCTGCGACAGCCGGCTGGCTGAACACGGCGGCCTCGATCCGAGCCAGCCCCACCGCGACCGGTTGGCCAGGGCCCTGCTGGGCCAGCCGGGAGTGGCGATCAGCGGCTGCCCGCTGAAGCGGCTGCCCCACCACCTCAGCCTGCTGGTCGACGATGGTGCCGGCCGGCCGCTACCAGGCCGCCAGCTGGTTCAGGCCCTCTGGCGCCAGGGCGTGGCGGTGAGCAGTGGCACCGCCTGCCACCAGGGGTTGGCCGGCCCCAGCCCGGCGCTGGCGGCCATGGGGCTGGGGCCGGAGCGGGCGGCGAGCGGCCTGCGGCTGAGCCTCGGCCCCTGGCTCAGCGGCAAGGATCTTGAGCGGATTCCCGAGGCCTTTGCCCGGGCGAAGGCGAACGTGGTGGCGCGATGAAGGCGGCCTGTTCCCGGTAGGGTCAAGTCTTCAGGCCCCAGAACGGCGTGCTTCCTCCTGATCTGCGCAGCGCCGAAGCCCAGGCCCTGGCGGCACTCCAGGCGGCAATCACGGCCACGGCCAATGGCCGATGGACCGTGGAGTTCCGCTTCGAGGGCCTGAAGATTCTCCCGCTGGCCTTGCGCCTGGCAGGCGCCATGCAGCAGGCAGGGCTGGAGATGCGGCTTCTGTTTTCCGATGCGGGTGCCACCGCCCTGGCCCAACGGGATGGCCCCGATCTCGCCACCCGGATCGCCAGCCTGGCTGAGGCGTTGCGGGGGCAGGAGGAGGCCAATGCCGAGCCCTCCAAGGCGGTGCTGGTGCTGGTCGCCCCGTCCCTGGCCGAGTATGACTTAGCCGAGAAGGTTTGCATGGGCCACCCGGGCCCCGTGGTCCTGCTGAATGGGAATCTCGAGGATGCGGCCGTGGGCATCGGCAGCGTGGCCCGGGAGCGCCGCAAGGGCTTTCTGGCCACCTGGAGCTGCGCCTATGCCCTGGTCCCGCTGGCCGAGGCGGCCCTGATTCGGGCGTTTCCAGAGCCCTGGACCCTCTACCGCCGCGATGCCGATGGCTACCGGGCCGTGGCGAGCTTCGAGCACAAACCCGATGCCGAGCAGCAGTCCCTGGCGCTCCATCCCGACCAGACCCCCGGCGTGGCCGAGGGCCTGCAGGCCCTCGATCGCTTCCTCGGCAGCCTGAGCAACTGAGCCCAGATCCGCTCGCCGCATTGGCTGCCAGGGGGTGGTGGACCTTGGATTGTCTCCGTAAGCTTGCGTGTCTGGAGATGCTTGATGGCCCCCGAGCCCACCCCTGCCAAGCGGCGCTGGAGTCCGATCGATGTCGGAGCTGGAGTCGCCGTGCTGCTTGCCCTTGGCGGGGTGATCTGGAGCCCGAAGCTCAGTGGGGCCATCGCCCAGGCCACCGGTGCCATGCAGCCGGTCCTGGTCACGGTGGATGTGCGCGGTGCCTCGGTCGCCGATCCGGCGGCCCTGATCGCCGCCGCCCGCGCCGAAGGCAAGGTGAGCATCGTGATCCGCAATGAACCGCACGGCACGGTGAAGCTCAGGGAGCTGGTGCCCCTGCAACGCCGCCTGGTGGCGGTTCAGCCCAACGGCAGCGTCGTCACCGCCGTGGATCCGAACCAGGCTGTGTTCGGCACCCTCGATGCCCGCTTCGTGCTGGAAGGCCAGGGGCGCAAGACGGGGGGCGGCGTGGTGTTCGGCAACCAGAACCTCAAGATTGGCGCGCCGGTGGAATTGGAAGGCGCCCAGTACCGCTTCGGTGGCACTGTCAGCGCCCTGCGTCTGGAGAACACTTGAGATGGAACCAATCGTCGTGCTGAAGCCCTTGTTCCGGCGCCCCATCGCCCTCTCCCTGGGGCTTTCGCTGGGCGTGCTGCCGGCCGGCTCCCTGGTGGCCATGCCGGTCTCCAGCCTCCCCGTCGCAACGCCCCGGGTCGGCTTGCCCCAGCTTCAGGGTCAGGTCAGCTGTCCGGCTTTGCAAGCCAGGGTGGTGGGAATCCTGGGTGGTGAGGCCGGGGTGTGGAGCGTGTCCGTTGCCGATGGCACAGGTCGCTTGTTGGCCGACGTCAATGGCCTGCGCCCCCGGGTGCCCGCTTCGAACCAGAAGCTGATCAGCACCGCCTTTGCCCTCGACCGGCTTGGCCCCGACTACCGGCTCAGCACCAAGCTCTGGCGTCTGCCCGACGGCACCCTGCGGCTCACCGGAGAGGGAGACCCCGATCTGGCCCTGCCCCAGCTGCAGCGCTTCGCGAAACTGGCGCTCGGATCCGGTGGGGGGACCGGGCAGCCGGCCGCTCAGGTGCGCCTGGAGCTCGCCGAGGAACCGGCCCAGGCCTGGTGGCCACCGGGTTGGAATCCAGGTGATCGTTTCGAAGCCTATGGCGCGCCGATCACCCGGTTGGCGGTCACCAGCAACGCCATCGAGATGGCCGTGGCCAACCCCCCCAGCCGCCTGCAGCGGCTGCTGGGCAGCGAGCTCAACCGACAGGGTGGCAAGGCCAGCCAGCTGATCCTGGTCTCGGCCCAGACGCCAATCCCCCAGAGCAGCCTTCTGCTGCATGAGGAGCCCTCGGCGCCGATGCACAACCTGCTCAGCCTGGCGAATTCCGAAAGCCACAATTTCACCGCAGAGGTGCTGCTGCGCCAGGCCGCCGGCAGCTGGAACCTCCCCCAGAGCCGCAGTGCTGCCCTCCAGTGGCTCACGCAGCAGGGGCTGCCGATGCAGGGCATCGTGGTGATGGATGGCAGTGGGCTGGATCGCTCCGACCGGCTCACCAGCCGCTTCCTCACGGCCTTGCTGCTGCGGATGGCCGAGCACCCGTATGCCAACAGCTACCTCGCTTCGATGTCGGTGGCGGGCAAGCGCGGAACCCTGCGCAACCTCTACAAGGACACCAGCCTCGAGGGCCGTTTCCGCGGCAAGACCGGAACCCTCACCGGGGTTCGTGCCATCAGCGGCATTCTCGACACCAGCGATGGTCCCCGATACGTCAGTTTGATTTCGAACGGAGCGGGATCGCCGAACACCACGATCGGCCAGGTGCTGCGCCAGGCTCAGATCGTCAGCCTCTGCCAGCCACCTGCTTGAGGCGGGAGGCGGCCCGACGGGCCCTGCTCATAGGCGCTTCCTTGCGGCCAGGCTCGGCCGTTTCGGATTCCGCGGTTTCGCTCGTCTGGATCCGCCCCAGCTCCCGACGGCCGGCCAGCACCACCTTGCTGAGTTCACAGAGGCGGGATTCCAGTTCCCCCAGCACCTGCTCGGCATAGTGATTGGCCCCATCCTGTACTGCGCCGGACTCCTGGCGGCTGCGGCTGATCAGCGCCTCGCATTGCTGCTGGGTCTGCTGCCGGAACTGCAGGGCATCGTTGTGGAGCCGCTCGGCTTCGGCCTGGCTCTCCCGCTGGATGCGCAGGCCCTCCTGGCGGATCTGCTCCAGTTCCTGGAGGCTCTGCTGGCGGGCGCGGTCGTGCTGCTCGCCCAGCTGCCGCTTGACCTCCACGTACTCCTGATCGAGTTGCTGCCGCCGCTGCATCGCCTCCTGCTCCAGCTGCTGGCGCCGGGAGCTGAACTGCTGCTCCATCTGGGCCAGCCGTGCCTGGTGCTCCTGCTCCGCCTGGGCCACCTGCTGGCGAGCGGTGAGCATCATCTGCTCGCACTGCTGGCGGGCCTGCTCCCGCAGCTCGCCCACCTGGCGTTCAGCCTCCTGGCGGATGGCGGCCGAATTGATCAGCTGCTCCCGTTCCCGCTGGGCCTGGGCCAGGATCTCCTCGGCCTGCTGGCGGGCCTTGGCGATGAAGCTCTCTCGCTGGTTGAGCAGCTCCTCGGCCTGGCTGAGCTGGCCGGGCAGGGCCTCCCGGACCGCATCCATCAGTTCGATGGCATCTTGTTCGTTGACCAGGCGGCCACCACTGAACGGAATGCGGCTGCCCTCCAGCACGATCTCCTCGAGTTGATCGAGCTGATCGAGCACGCTGATCCGGGCTTCAGCCATGGGTGGGGGGCGGTGACCTCCGATTAAAGAGCCTGGAGAGATCCTCCGCCACTCCACTTGGCACCATGTGACGCACGTCGCCGCCGAAGCGCGCCACCTCCTTCACCACGCTGCTGCTCAGAAAGCTGTGGTGGGCAGCGGTGGCCAGAAAAAGGGTTTCCACCTCCGGCGCCAGGCTGCGGTTGGTGTGGGCGATCTGCAGCTCGAACTCGAAGTCGGTCATGGCCCGCAGACCCCGCAGGATCACGGCCGCGCCGCAGCGTCGGGCGAACTCCACGGTGAGTCCGTCGAAACTGCTCACCTCCACGGCCTCCAGGTGGGCGGTGGCGCAGCGGATCTGCTCCAGCCGCTGGCCCAGCGGGAAGCTGGGCTGCTTGTCAGGGTTCTGCAACACCGCCACCACCAGGCCATCGAACAGCCGGCTGGAGCGCTCGATCAGGTCGAGATGCCCCAGGGTCAGGGGATCGAAGCTGCCTGGATAGAGGGCCTTCATCAAGCGGAATCCTATGGACACTGCCCCCCGCCAGCCAGACCCGGCTGGCGGGTCGAAGATCAAAGCAGCGGGGCGGCCAGGTCAGGTTGCCTAAAATCGATTCTCTCCCGAGCGGTCTTCGATGGCTTCCGACATCCCCTCCATCGCACCAGCGGGCATCGCCCTCGATGGGGGCGCCAAGAAAACGCTGCTGCGCAAGATTCCCCACGGTCTGTTCATCTGCGGGGTGGCCGAAGGCGAGGCGGTGAACGGCTTCACGGCCAGCTGGGTCACCCAGGGCTCCTTTGAGCCGCCCCTGGTGGTGATGGCGGTGCGGGCCGATTCGACCAGCAACGGCATGATCGAACGGAGCGGCCTGTTCTCCCTCAATGTTCTGGCGGCCGATCAGAAGGATCTGGCGGCGGTGTTCTTCAAGCCCCAGCAGGGCGTCGGCGGACGCTTCGAAGCGGCTCCGTTCCAGCTTGGACCGCTCGGACTGCCGATCCTTGAAGACGCCCTCGGCGCCGTCGAGTGCCAGGTGGTGGGACAGGTGGCCCACGGTGACCACACCGTGTTCGTGGGGGAAGTCAGGTCCGCCGTGCTGCACCGCGACGGCGCCGCCCTCGAGCTGGGACCGACCGGCTGGCAGTACGGCGGTTGAACACGGCCCAGCCGCTGCTGAAGGATCAGAAGCGGCTCCAGCAACGGCTCAAGGAGCTGCCGCCGGAGCCTGGCTGCTACCTGCTGCGCGACAGCGACGACCGCATCCTCTACATCGGCAAGTCGAAAAGCTTGCGCAGCCGGGTGCGCAGCTACTTCCAGGGCGCCCATGACCTCAGTCCCCGCATCGGCCTGATGGTGCGGCAGGTGTGCGAGATCGAGTTCATCGTCACCGACAGCGAAGCGGAGGCGCTGGCGCTGGAATCCAACCTGATCAAGGCCCACCAGCCCCATTTCAACGTTCTGCTCAAGGACGACAAGAAATATCCCTACCTCTGCATCACCTGGAGCGAGCCCTACCCCCGCATCTTCATCACCCGCCGCCGCCGGCTGCGCAGTCCCCTCGATCGCTTCTACGGCCCCTACGTGGACGTGGGGCTGCTGCGCCGCACCCTTTTCCTGGTCAAGCGGGTGTTTCCGCTCCGTCAACGGCCCCAGCCCCTCTACCGCGACCGCACCTGTCTGAACTTCGACATCGGCCGCTGCCCCGGGGTGTGCCAGGAAAAGGTGAGCCCGGAGGCCTACCAGCAGATCCTGCGGAAGGTGGCCATGGTGTTTCAGGGTCGCAGCGATGAGCTGGTGGAGCTGCTGCGGGCTCAGATGGCCAGGGTGGCCGATCGCCTCGATTTCGAGCAGGCCGCCCGGATCCGCGACCAGCTCCAGGGGCTGGAGCAGCTCACCGCCGACCAGAAGATGGCCCTGCCCGATGCCTCGGTATCGCGGGACGTGCTGGCCCTGGAGGCCGACGAGCGGGTGGCGGCGGTGCAGTTGTTCCAGATGCGGGCCGGCAAGCTGGTGGGCCGGCTCGGCTACACCGCCGACGCCACGATCGCCGCCCCCGGCGAGATCCTGCAGCGGGTGCTGGAGGAGCACTACAGCCAGGTGGAACCGGTCGAGATTCCCCCCGAGGTGCTGGTGCAGCATCCCCTGCCCCGCCAGGCACTGGTGGAGGAGTGGCTGAGTGAGCGGCGAGGCCGCAAGGTGAGGCTCCTCCATCCCCAGAGGCAGCAGAAGGCCGAACTGATCGAGCTGGTGGTGCGCAACGCCGGCTTCGAGCTGGCCCGGACCCAGCGCACGGCGGAGCAGCACCAGCTGGCCACGGAGGATCTGGCCCAGCTGCTCGATCTGCCCCAGCCGCCCCGGCGCATCGAGGGCTACGACATCAGCCACATCCAGGGCAGCGATGCCGTTGCTTCCCAGGTGGTGTTCGTGGACGGCCTGCCGGCCAAGCAGCACTACCGCAAGTACAGGATCCAGAGCAGCAGCATCAGCTCAGGCCACTCCGACGACTTCATGGCCATGGCCGAGATCATGCGCCGCCGCTTCCGCCGCTGGGCCCAGGCGAAGGCGGAAGGCGCCAATCTGGGGGACCTGCGCAAGGCGGCAAACACCGTCCTCCACACCGACGGCCTCAACGACTGGCCCGATGTGGTGATGATCGATGGCGGCAAGGGCCAGCTCTCGGCGGTGATGGAGGCCCTGCGGGAGCTGGACCTGCACGAGAACCTGGTGGTGTGCTCCCTGGCCAAGCAACGGGAGGAGGTGTTCCTGCCAGGTGCCAGCGAGCCCCTGGAGAGCGAACCCGACCAGCTGGGGGTGGTCCTGTTGCGGCGCCTGCGGGACGAGGCCCACCGCTTTGCGGTGAGTTTCCATCGTCAGCAACGCGGCGAGCGGATGAAGCGCTCCCGCCTCTCCGACATCCCCGGCCTCGGCCCGAAGCGGGTGAAGGAGCTGCTGGCCCATTTCCGCTCGATCGACGCCATCCAGCTGGCCAGCCCCGAGCAGATCACCGCCGCCCCGGGGGTGGGGCCGTCATTGGCGAAGCAGATCTGGAGCTACTTCCATCCTGAGGCCGATCGGCCCGGGGATCAGCCCTTGGAGGATGGGCCCGCCGGGCAGCAGGGACGCCCGTCCCCTTACCTTGAGGGGCACCACGTCCTCACCACGCGATGACGGCCCTGGCCCTGCCACCGGAGACGTACCTCTGGTTCAAGACTCTCCACATCGTCGGGGTGGTGGTCTGGTTCGCCGGCCTCTTCTACCTGGTGAGACTGTTCATCTATCACGTGGAGGCCGAAACGCTCGAGGAGCCTGTTCGCCTGGCGTTCAAGAATCAATACGCCCTGATGGAGCGACGCCTGGCCAACATCATCACCACGCCCGGCATGGTGGTGGCGGTGGCGATGGCGGTGGGCCTGCTGGTTGCCGAGCCGCTCTGGTTGAAGCAGAGCTGGATGCACGCCAAGCTGGCCGTGGTGCTGGCCCTGCTGATGTATCACTGGTTCTGTTATCGGCTGATGGGCCAGTTGCGGCAGGGAAGCTGTCGCTGGAGCGGCCGCCAGTTGCGGGCGCTGAATGAACTCCCCACCCTGATGCTGGTCCTCGTTGTGATGCTGGTGGTCTTCAAGGGTCAGTTCCCCACCGGTGCTGCCACCTGGTTCCTGGTGGCCCTGGTGGTAGCGATGGCGGGCTCGATCCAGTTCTATGCCCGCTGGCGCCGCCTGAAGGCCACCGCGGCAGCCCTGGAATCAGCCGCCCTGGAACCCGAGGCTCTGGCAAGTGGCGGCTGACCATCCCCTGGTTCAGGTGCTGGAGGGTGTGGATCCCGGCAGTTGCCCGAAGCGGCTCAATTTCCATTGCCACACCCTCTGCAGCGATGGCAGCCTCGCTCCGGAGCATCTGGCTGACCAGGCGATCGACCTTGGCCTGGAGCATTTTGCGGTCACGGATCACCACAGCGCCCAGGCCTGCCTGCCGATTCAGAAGCACCTGCGCCAACGCCAACTGGACGGGATGCGGGTGCCCACACTCTGGACTGGCGTGGAGATCAGTTGCCTGCTGGAAGGTTGCCTGGTCCATGTGCTCGGCCTGGGCTTCAAGCTCGACCATCCAGCCCTGGCTCCCTACCTGGAGGGTCAGGCCGTGGTGGGACAGGCGCTGCAGGCCGGGGCGGTGCGCTGGGCCATCCAGGCCGCCGGTGGCCTGGCCCTGCTGGCCCATCCCGCCCGGTATCGCCTTCCCCATCAGCCATTGATCCAGGCCGCCGCCGCGCTGGGGTTTGATGGCGCCGAGGCCTTCTACGACTACGAACAGAAGGCCAACTGGCAACCCAGCCCCCGCGTCTGCCACGCCATCGCCGCCCAGTTGCGCAGCCTGGGTCTGCTGAGCAGTTGCGGTACAGATACTCATGGGTTACAGCTTCGGGGCCGCTAGGGTTGCCTGAAGGTTCCGGATTACTGACCATGGGTCTGCTCGATCGCCTGCTTGGCAATGGTTCCAACAGTGGAGACTTCACCTCCAAGAAGCCCAAGCCAGCGAAGGCTGCGGCGAAACAGGACAACGCCACCTTCTTCCTCGATGCCGATGCGTCCAGCACCCTCGGCAATGTCGATTACATGCGCCGCCCGAACACCATCCGCCACACCTTCCCCGGCAACGCCGACAACCCCGGCGATAAGGAGATGATTCAGCAGGTGGATTCCATGGAGGCGCGGGTCGAGTCCGCTTCCGCCTCCCTGGGCAATCCCGTAGCCGCCAAGGCCCCCAGGGGACTGAACAACGGCGTTCCCAAGCAGGTCAAGAAAACATTTGCCGAGAAGCTGAGTGCCTCGGAGTTGAGCCGCAGGCTGCGCGGATCCGCTGCGAATGGGGTCAACACCCAGGGCAACACGATCACCCCCCGCACCGCCAGTTCAGGATCCGCCGACGCCCAACCCCAGACCAGCCAGCAAACAGCCAAGCCGGGCACGATCGATCCGTTCAAATCGATGGCCAGGGACATCATCACCTGAAGCCGCTGAGGCTCCGAACCGAATCAGGCTTCAATCAAGGTTTCGCTGCTGAGCACCAGCTCACGCAGATGTTCCAACTGGGTGCGGTCCGCCCCTTCCCAGAGCCCACGGTTGTGGGCTTCGAGCAGTCGTTCTGCCATGTCCCGCAGGGCCCAGGGGTTGCACAATCGCAGAAAATCGAGGGTGGTTTCGGATTGAAGCCATTCCCGGCAGATCGCCCCATAGCTCCAGTCCGGCACCCGACCGGTGCTGGCGTCGTAGGCAAACAGGTAATCGAGGCTGGCGGCCAGCTCGAACCCCCCCTTGTAGCCGTGGGCCCGCATGCCCTCGATCCAGCGCGGATTGAGAACGCGGGAGCGCAGCACCTTGTCGAACTCCCGCTCCAGGCGATGGAGGCGGGGGCGTTGGTGGCGGGAATGGTCCCCGAACCAGAGGGCCGGAGCCGCGCCTCGCACCCGTTCGGTGGCGGCGCTGAGCCCCCCCTGGAACTGGTAGTAGTCGTCGGAATCGAGCAGGTCGTGCTCGCGGTTGTCCTGGTTGTGCAGCACCACCTCCACCTGGCCCAGGCGCCGCTCCAGGCCGGCCCGGTCAGCCACGGCTTCGCAGCCACCAGCGCCGCGGCCTTCGTAGCGCCAGCCGCTCCAGTTCAGGAACGCTTCGCCCAGGTCGCCGCGTGTCTCCCACTGACCACTGTCGATCAGGCCCTGCAGGCCGGCGCCGTAGGCGCCGGGGGCTGAGCCGTAGACCCTGGCGCAGTTCCCCTCCCGCCGGGCACTGGCGGCCAGGGGGTTGTCCACTTCGGATTCCTCCAGCGCCGCCACCAGGGCCGTCGCCTGGTTCACCCAGCTCACCAGCTGAGGAAAGGCATCCCGGAACAGCCCGGAGATCCGCAGGGTCACATCCACCCGGGGGCGGCCTAGCAGGGTCAGCGGGATCACCTCCAGCCCCACCATGCGCCGGGTCGGTCCATCCCAGACCGGCCGCACGCCCATCAGGGCCAGGGCCTGGCCGATGTCTTCGCCACCGTTGCGCATGGTGGCCGTGCCCCACATCGAGAGTGCCAGGTGGCTGAGGTGGTTGCCCTCCTCCTGCAGGTGGAGCTCGAGCAGCAGTTCGGCGCTGCGCCGACCCAGGTCCCAGGCCGCTTCGGTGGGCAGGCCCCGCAGATCGACGCTGTAAAAGTTGCGGCCGGTGGGGAGCAGGTCCGGGCGTCCCCGCGTCGGTGCGCCCGATGGACCGGCCGCGATCCTCTCCCCCGCCACACCGGCCAGAAAGGAGCGGCGCTCCGCCTCGCCACAGGCGAGCAACCGGGGGAGGAGTGTGCCGGCGATGCGCTGCAGCACCGCCGCGGTGGCGGGACCAGGAACCCCGATCAGCCTCGACGCCTGTTCGCCAGCCAGGAGGGGCTGCAGCAGGGCCAGGGCCAGCCGCTCCAGCCGCTCCACCCCATCGCCGCAGCAGCGCAGGCCGGCGACAGCCGCGGGTTCCGAGCCTGGCGGGATTCCGTCGAGCAGGGTGGCCAGCACCAGCCGATCAGCGGGGCTGAGCGGAGCCTGCTCATCGTCGGCCCAGGGATCGAGCGCCAGGCCCAGATCCAGGGCGATCGCCTGGGTCAGCCCCGGGCCCTCGGCCAGGGGGGGACGGGCCAGGCACAGCAGCAATTCACCCAGGGGTGCAGTGGCGGGCAAGGTGCCGAAGGTGTGCAGACCGGTGCGGATCTGGGCCTCCTTAAGTTCACAGAGGTAGCCATCGGCCGCCTCCAGCCGGGCGTCGAGGGTGCTGGGGGAGACCGTGCCGGGGCAGCCAAGGGGCATGGCCATCGCCTCAAGCTCATCGGCCAGCTGCCGGCGCAGCGGCTCCACCCGGGCGGAGCCGAGCTGGCGGGCTTCCCAGTATTCGTCGAGCAGGGCCTCCAGCCGTTGCTCCGGTCCATGCAGGCCGGCCCGGCCGAGCGGCGGGGTGAGGTGATCGAGGATCACGGCCTGGGCCCGGCGCTTGGCCTGGGATCCTTCCCCCGGATCGTTGACGATGAAGGGATAGAGGTGGGGCATCGGCCCCAGGGCCCATTCCGGGAAACACTGGTCGGAGAGGCCTAGGCCCTTGCCGGGCAGCCACTCCAGGTTGCCGTGCTTGCCGACATGGACCACGAGCTGGCAGGCGGCGGTCTGCCGCAACCAGAGGTACTGGGCCAGGTAGGCGTGGGAGGGGGGCAGGTCAGGGCAGTGGTAACTGAGAGTTGGATCGCGGTCGTAGCCGCGTTCCGGCTGGATCAGCACCACCACCGCCCCGAAGCCAAGGCCGCGGATGGCAAAGCCAGGCCCCCCTGGCGTGGCTTCCAGGCCCCCATCCCCACAGGGTGGCCCCCAGCGGGCCTCCAGCAGGACCCTGCCGCTGGCCGGCAAGGTTTCATACCACTCCTGATAGGTGGCCAGGGGCAGGTGGTCGAGGGCCGGCCGGTGCCCGCTTTCCGGATCGTTGGTGCGGCCTGCCAGCAGCAGCTGGATCAGGGCATCCCCACTGGCCGGCAAGGGCCCCGGGCCCAAGTCGTGGCCGGCCTCCTGGAGCCACCGCAGCATCAGGGCGGTGCTGGCCGGAGTATCGAGGCCCACACCGTTGGCCAGCCGGCTGTTCCGGGTCGGGTAGTTGGCCAGCACCAGGGCCAGCCGCCGCTCCCCCGCGTCTGTTCGGCGCAGCTCCACCCAGGCCCGCACCAACCGGGCGATCCAATCGAGCCGTTCTGGATCCGGCTCGTAGCGATGCAGCGCCGTGGTGAGCTGCTGATCGGTGCCTGCGAGCTCCTTGAAGGCGCCGACCCGGCTGGTGATGCGGCCATCCAGCTCCGGCAGGGCCACCTGCAGGCTGAGGTCGAGGGGGCCCAGGCCGATGCTGCTGGCCTGCCAGTGGTGGCGGCTCTGGGTGCTGCAAAGCAATTGCAGCACCGGCACGTTCAGGTCCTCCCACAGGGGAGCGCCGAGGCCGGCCTCCTCGAACTGCACGGACGCGAAGGAGGTGCTGCAGAGCACCGCCTGAACCGCCTCGCGCCGGAACAGATCGGCCACCCCCCGCTGCACGCCCTGATCCCGCAACCCACTCACCCAAAGGGCCCTTGGGCACAGCCCCTGGCCCCGCAGGGCCCCCAGGCAGGCCTCGACAAGGGCCGTGTCGCCTGCCTGCAGCAGGGCTCGGTAAAACACCAGGCCCACCCGGGGGCCCGGCTCCTCGCGCCAGTCCTGGGGCAGGGGATCGGCCAGCGGCAGCACAGACGGGGGCTGTACGGCATCCCCCGCCAGCTGGCCGCGCAGGACAACCAGCACCCGGCGCAGGTTCTCCGTGCCCCCTTCGCGCAGGCAGCGGCCGATCGCCACGGTCAGGACCACCGGCACCGTGCCCAGGCTGGCCAGGGCCTCCTCTTCATCGGCGGTGCCGGCGACCACCAGCAGGTGGCGCTGGGGGGCCTGCGCCGCCCAGGCCCGCAGCCGCTCCAGCCCGTAGCTCCAGTGGCCCCGCCCCCCCAGAAGGCGAATCAGCACCAGCTGGGTCCTGCCCATGCTGGTGGCGAGGTAGTGATCGATCGCCGCCGGATGATGGAGGGACGCCAGGTTCAGGCCTCGCACCGCCTCCGGCATCACAGTGGAATCCCGGCTCAACAGATCGGCCAGGCTCTGCAGATCGGTGTCGGCGCTGGTCAGCACCAGCAGCGGCGCCGACGGTTGCTCGACCAGCAGGGGACCCTCCGCCGGATCCGACTGGCCGGGAACTGAGGCAAGCCTGTGCATCCCCCCATCTTCGGCCCTGGCGGTGAGAAGATCGCTCCGGCGCCTGTCGTCGACGCCCCTCGCTCCGCCGCCACACCCCGTCGCTCAGCATGCACCAGTTCCTTCCCTACGCCTGGTTTGGCGGCCGCTGCGTTCCCTTTGCCGAAGCCACGATCTCCGTGGCCACCCACGCGCTCCACTACGGCACCGGAGCGTTCGGCGGCATGCGGGCCCTGCCCAATCCCACCGACCCGACGGAGATTCTGCTGTTCAGGGCCGATCGCCACGCCCGGCGGCTCAGTCAGAGCGCCCGGCTGTTGCTCACCGAGCTGCCGGAGGCCACGATCCATGGGGCGATTGATCAATTCCTGCAGGCCAACCGCCCCACCACACCGATCTATCTCCGCCCCTTCGTTTACACCAGTGATCTCGGCATCGCCCCCCGCCTGCATGACATTGAAACTGACTTTCTGATCTACGGAATTGAACTCGGTGATTATCTTTCTCCGGATGGGGTCACCTGCCGGTTCAGCAGTTGGTGCCGTCAGGAAGATCGCTCCCTGCCGTTGCGGGGCAAGATCAGCGGTGCCTACATCACCAGCTCCCTGGCCAAGACCGAAGCGGTGAAGAGCGGCTTCGACGAAGCATTGCTGCTCAACAGCCGGGGCAAGGTGAGCGAGGCCAGTGGCATGAACCTGTTCATCGTTCGTGATGGCGTGCTGATCACCCCCGGCGTCGATCAGGACATTCTCGAGGGCATCACCCGGGCCAGCATTCTTGAGCTGGCCAGGGATCTCGGCATCCCCACCCTGGAGCGTGCCGTCGACAAGACGGAGTTGTTCGTGGCCGATGAGGTGTTTCTCAGCGGCACCGCCGCCCGGGTCACGCCGGTGGGACGGATTGAAAGCACCGATCTGCCCACCGAACGCCCAGTGATGGCGCAGCTGCGCGATCGGCTCACCACGATCACCCATGGACTTGATCCCGCCTACGACCACTGGGTCACCCGTGTGCGACTCCTGTCCTGAGCATCTCCGGACCCAGGCCGGACCGGTGATGATGGCCGGATCGTTGACGGGTTGAGGGTCGATGGCAGCAGTCGTGACGCAGGTTGCAGAACCGGCCGTAAAGACGATGGGCTTCCTTGAGAGGCTCCATTCGCCGGAGCGCCCCGTGCTGGTCTTCGACGGGGCCACCGGCACCTCCTTGCAGCAGATGGACCTGAGCGCCGATGACTTCGGCGGAGCTGCCCTGGAGGGCTGCAACGAAAACCTGGTCTTCACCCGACCCGATGCGGTTCTGGCGGTGCACCGCCAGTTCCTGGAGGTGGGCTGTGACGTGATCGAAACCGACACCTTCGGGGCCGCCTCGATCGTGTTGGTGGAGTACGGCCTTCAGGATCAGGCCTTCGCCATCAACCAGCGGGCCGCCGAGCTCGCCAAGCAGGTGGCCCGGGAGTACAGCACGCCGCAGAAACCCCGTTACGTGGCGGGTTCGATCGGTCCCACCACCAAGTTGCCCACGCTGGGCCACATCGGCTTCGATGCGATGAAGGCATCCTTCCAGGAGCAGGCGGAGGGCCTGATCGCAGGGGATGTGGATCTGTTCATCGTCGAAACCTGCCAGGACGTTCTTCAGATCAAGGCGGCGCTGCAGGGCATCGAAGCCGCCTTCACCGCCACCGGCCAGCGCCGACCCTTGATGGTGTCGGTGACCGTGGAAACGACCGGCACGATGCTGGTGGGCACCGACATCGCCGCGGTGGTGGCGATTCTGGAGCCCTTCTCGATTGACATCCTCGGCCTCAACTGTGCCACCGGTCCAGAGCAGATGAAGGAGCATGTTCGCTATCTCAGCGAGCACAGCCCTTTCGTGGTGAGCTGCATCCCGAACGCCGGCCTGCCGGAGAACGTGGGCGGTGTGGCCCATTACCGCCTGACACCCCTGCAGATGAAGATGCAGTTGATGCACTTCGTCGAAGATCTTGGCGTCCAGGTGATTGGCGGTTGCTGTGGCACCACCCCCGCCCACATCGGTGCCCTGGCTGAACTGGCCGCCGAACTTCACCCCAGTCCCCGCCGGGTGCGCCTGCCGGAGGAACAGCTCAGCCGTCCCGCCCTGCAGGGGGAGCCGGCGGCGGCCTCGATCTATGGCATCACCCCTTACCACCAGGACAATTCCTTCCTGATCATCGGGGAACGCCTCAATGCCAGCGGCTCGAAGAAGGTGCGGGAGCTGCTCAACCAGGAGGACTGGGATGGCCTGGTGGCCCTGGCCAGGGGACAGGTCAAGGAGAATGCCCATGTTCTCGATGTCAATGTCGACTATGTCGGCAGGGACGGCGAAAAGGACATGCACGATCTGGTCAGCCGGCTGGTCACCAATGTGAACCTGCCGCTGATGCTTGATTCCACCGAGTGGCAGAAGATGGAGGCTGGCCTCAAGGTGGCCGGCGGCAAGTGCATCCTCAACTCCACCAACTATGAAGATGGCGATGAACGCTTCTTCAAGGTGCTGGAGCTGGCCCGGCGCTTCGGCGCCGGCGTGGTGGTGGGCACGATCGATGAGGAGGGCATGGCCCGCACCGCCGAGCGCAAGTTTGCGATCGCCCAACGGGCCTACCGCGATGCGGTTGAGTTCGGGATTCCTGCCCACGAGATCTTTTATGACGCCCTCGCCCTGCCGATTTCCACCGGCATCGAGGAAGACCGCCGCAACGGGGCGGCGACGATCGAGGCGATCCGCCAAATCCGCTCCCAGCTTCCCGGGGTGCATGTGGTGCTGGGGGTGAGCAACATCAGCTTCGGCCTTTCTCCAGCCACCCGGATCGTGCTCAATTCAGTCTTTCTGCACGAATGCTGTCAGGCCGGAATGGACGCCGCGATCGTCAGCCCCGCCAAGATTCTTCCCCTCGCCAAGATCAATGCCGAAACCCAGCAGGTTTGCCTCGATCTGATCAATGATGCCCGCCGCTTCGATGGCGATGTCTGCACCTATGACCCCCTCGGCGAGCTCACCAAGCTCTTTGAAGGGGTCAGCGCCAGGGAAGCCCGCGAATCCGGTCCCTCCCTGGCTGATCTGCCGGTGGAAAAGCGGTTGAGCCAGCACATCATCGATGGCGAACGCATCGGCCTGGAGCCGGCCCTGAACGAGGCGCTTGCCACCTACCCCCCCCTTCAGATCATCAACACCTTCCTGCTCGATGGCATGAAGGTGGTGGGTGAACTGTTCGGCTCCGGTCAGATGCAGTTGCCGTTCGTGTTGCAGAGCGCCGAAACCATGAAGGCGGCCGTGGCCTTCCTAGAGCCCCACATGGAGAAGGTAGAAGGCGAGCGGCGTGCCAAGGCCAAGTTCCTGATCGCCACGGTGAAGGGAGATGTTCATGACATCGGCAAGAATCTTGTTGACATCATCCTCACGAACAACGGCTATGAGGTGATCAATCTTGGCATCAAACAGCCGGTTGATGCGATCATCGAAGCCCAGCGCCTGCACCAGGCCGATTGCATCGCCATGAGTGGCCTGCTGGTGAAATCAACGGCGTTCATGAAGGACAATCTGCAGGCGTTCAATCAGGCGGGCATCGTGGTGCCGGTGATCCTCGGTGGGGCCGCCCTCACCCCCCGTTTCGTGAATAAGGATTGCCGCAGTGTGTACCACGGCCAGGTGATCTATGGCCGTGATGCCTTCTCCGACCTGCGCTTCATGGATGCCCTGGCGGAGGCGAAGGAGGCCGGCCACTGGGACGACCTCCAGGGCTTCCTCAACGGCATCCCGGCGGGGCTGGGCCTGACGGCGGAGGCGGATCCAGCCGAGGCTGATGGCGTTGAAGCTGATTCAAACCCGGATGAAGCCGCAGCGTCCGGTGCTGATCAGGCCGGGCAACCTGCCGCGCCGGAACCATCTCCCCTGAGCCAGGAGCGTTCCGAAGCCGTGCCGGAGCAGCCGGCGATCAGCCCGCCCTTCCTGGGCAGCCGCGTGCTCCACGAGGGGGAGATCCCCCTGGCGGAGGTCTTCGCCTACCTGGATCGCAATGCCCTGTTCGCCGGCCAGTGGCAGTTGCGCAAGGCGCAGAAGCAAAGCCGGGACGACTACGAGCGGATGCTGGCGGAGAAGGCCGAGCCGGTGCTGGCCGGCTGGATCGAGCGCTGCCTCCAGGAGGGCCTGCTGACTCCGCGGGTCGCCTACGGCTACTTCCCGTGTGGGCGGGAAGGCAACAGCGTGGTGGTCTTCGATCCCACCGATCCGGGGGTGGAACTGGGCCGCTTTGTGCTGCCCCGCCAGCGTGCCGGCAACCGCTACTGCATCGCCGATTTCTTCCGGGATCTCGACGCCGGCCGCCCCACCGACGTGCTGCCGATGCAGGCCGTCACCATGGGGGAGGTTGCCACCAATTTCGCCAAGGAACTCTTCGCTGCCGATCGCTACACCGACTACCTCTATTTCCATGGTCTGGCGGTGCAGATGGCCGAAGCCCTGGCGGAGTGGGTCCACGCCCGCATCCGCCTTGAACTGGGTTTCGGCGAAGAGGAACCCTCGGAACTGCGGGAGGTGCTTGCCCAGCGCTATCGCGGCAGCCGCTATTCGTTCGGCTATCCGGCCTGCCCCAACGTGGCCGATTCGCGCCAGCAGCTGTTCTGGCTGGGTGCCGACCGAATCGGCCTCAAGATGGATGAAAGCGACCAGCTCGAACCCGAGCAGAGCACCACGGCCCTGGTGGCCCTCCATACCCAGGCCCGCTACTTCAGCGCCTGAACCGGTGCGAGGCTGGCTGGGTCCCTGCTTTGTTTCCCATGACCCTTGCCGCTTCCGGCACCCTGGCTGGCCCCGATGGGGTGGATGCCGCGATCGCAGCCGGCCTTGATCTTGATGGCACAGCGATTCCTGCCGGGATGCTTGCTCTCTACAACGAGGTGATGGCGCTTGAAGCTCAGCGGGCCCGCAGCGGCGTGCGGAAATCGATGCGCAACCGGGTGGTGAAGACCGGGTCCAAGCATTTCGATCAGGCCAGCCTCAACGCCCGGCTTGAGGCTGCCGGCTGGGAGAGTCTCAAGGCCAAGGAGATCGCCTTCTTCTACGGCTAATCCCCAGCTGAGCCCTGAGGGCCCTGACCTCGACTGCAGGGCAGAACCCTCAGGTGTCTTCACAGCTCTTCAAGGGTGTCGATCACCGTTTGCTGGAACGCCTGCAGGTCGTTGGAATCGCTCAGATCGACCCCTTCACCCGCGGCGTTCTGGCTGAGTTCCTGGAAGTGAAAGGCGCCTTCACCATGGGCGAGAAACTCCATGGCGGAGGTTTCACCGCTCTCCTTGAAGGCGTCGAACAGGGCCATGAAGGCGGCGTCTTCGGTGAATTCCCAGCTCATGAAAAGGTGAAGGCAAGTCGGAGGGGTGGAGCAGAACCTCTTCTTAGCAGCTCCGCTCCATGACCTTTAACGCCTGCCCCCCCAACCCCGTCAACCTCCTGTCCTCGAATCGGTCCAAAGCTCCTGTCCAAAGCAGCGTCCCTGGCGTGGTGTACGAGCCCAGGAGCAACCCCCAGCAAGCGGGGCTGACCGTTTCACCTCAGGGTTTGGCCAACGGCAGCAGGCACTTGTCCGAATCGCAGCCGGCTGGGCCCGCTTCCATCGATTCACCCCGGTCGTAGCGCTGCAGCGCCTCGAAGAAATCGACGCTGGAGCGGCGGGCTCTCACTTCGGCCTGCAGACGGGTGTAGGTGGCCGCATCGATCGGCTCGAACGGCAGCCGCGGGAAGGTGGCATTGGCATCGAAGCGGGCCAGCAGCGCCGCTGAGATGTAGCCGCGGCCTTCGTCGATCGCCCGGTGGATCGCCTCGGCCACCGGCTCGATTTCGTGCTCGCGGAACTCCACCGTGGCGGAGGTGTTGTGGGCCGTGTAGTGCTCCTGCACCTGCATGTAGAAGTCGAACTGGGCCAGGGCGGAGAAGGTGTTGATCTCCACCTCATCGGCGCCCGGGATGTTCGCCCAGCTCACCTCCGTGGGGATCTCCACCAGCCACTCCGTGCAGCGCGGATCGAACGGATCATCCAGCAGCCGGCCGTGGTCGTCCTTGTCGGATTGACTCGGCACGATCGTGTATCCGTAATCCAGGCAGGCCAGGGCCACCGGATCGTTCTTGCGGAAGGTGATCCGCCGGATGAAGCGCTGCGCCTTGGGCGGATGCCAGCCGGGGCTTGCGCCGGTGAGCAGGCTCTTGGTGCCCGCCGGTTGCACCGTCGTGCAGCGGTTGGGCCTCCTCAGACCGTGGCGATCGCAGTAGTCCCACACCGCCTCATTCACATATCCCTTCCAGCGGCCCAGATACTCCGCCTCCTGCCACTTGAAGGCCTGGCCTGCTTCGGTTTCGGGGCGCCCCGCTTCCCACCACTGCAGCCAGGGGGTGCCGAAAGCATGGACGAAGAAATCAAACAGGCCGGTGAAGCTCACCCCCACGATCGGATCCCAGGCCCGGCTCTGGCGGTAACGCTCCACCTGAAAGCGGTGATTGAGCAGGCAGGCCACCGCCAGGCCGCCGGCATGGAAGGCATCCCGCTGGCTGTCGTGGTCGTGCGGGTCGATCTGGTTGAGGTGGATTTCGGCGAGGTTGCAGTGGAAATCGGCCCCCAGGATCTCGCCGCAGGGGTTGAGCCCGTAGCGGTTCAACCGGTGCTCCAGCTCCGCCTCGCCGATCTCCGGGTGGTTGAGCTGCAGCCAGCGGCCCGCCTCCTCGCGGCCCTGGTCGGAGTACACGTCGATGAATTCGGTGTGCAACTCCGCCGTGGTGAGCAGATCGGCGTTGGAGCGGGCGATCGCCTCCGGCGCGAACTGAATCGCCCCCTCGCCGCTCTGGAATTGCTTGCGCACCGCCTCCAGCACCATCTGCTTCGAGGGGCGCGTGTGGAACACCCGGGTGTGGTTCGCCATCCGCAGCGAGTCCCGCTCCGGATCGATCCGCCAGTTGCCCTCTCCGTCCTGTTGCCAGAGGTTGTCCTTGGCCACCGACGCCGGCAGATCATCGGAGGCGAACTGGCGCATGCCGGCGCTGCGGCGGATGTTGCCCGCCACGATCGTCACCGCCGCCTCATCGATCAGCAGGCAACACTCCACCGAGCTGAGCTGGCGACCGATCGCCCGGTTGAGGATCTGGGCCACCCGGCCGTAGAGATCCTTGAGCTTCACGGGGTTGGCCATGCCGCCGAAGCCCTTGAGGGTTTCACCCACCGGCCGCACATCGGAGAGATCCACCGAAACCTCCACCGGCCCATCGAAGCGCCCATCGCTGCTCAGCTCCAGCAGCAGCTGGTAGCTGTCCACCCAGCCCCGGCGCGTGTCGCCCACCCGCACCGTCACCCGGTTGCCGCTGATCTGGTGGGTGGTGGCCTCCTGGCGCCGCTCGGGCGCCGTGGCACCGATGTCGGTGACGCCGCTGATCACCAGCCGGTTGCGCACCACCGGCAGCCGCTCGATCAGGCGCGGCTCGATGATCGCGCCGGTGCCGCAGCCCATCATCGCCAGGTCCATCATCAGACCGAAGGCTTCCCAGTCGATCAGGTTGGTGGAGGTGCAGTTGTAGGCGCCGGAGAAGTTGTGGGCCTGCTGGATCCAGGGGGTGCCGCCGATCCACAGCCACCGTCCCGACGGCAGGGCCTTCTGGTGCTTCTGCATCCGCCGGATCAGCTCCACCTCCTCGCTGTTGAGGTTCCCCAGCTGGCGCAGGCCCTCCAGGTTGCGCTCCGCCACCTCATGCCAGCTCTCCCGGCCCGTTTCGGTGCGGCGGGAATAGGTGCGGTAAAAAACCGGGTTGGCGGCTGGGGCGGTGCTCGGGAAATCGAGCCGGCCCAGGCCCGTTCCCGCGCCGCTAGCCCCGTCCTCGGTTTGCCCCGGGCGGCGTTGATCGGTGATGACGGGCGGCGTGGCGGACAAGGTCACGGAAGCTCCGGTTCGGTCGTGGTCAGAACGTTAACGCCACTGGTAGGGGGTGCAAGCCGCCACCGCCACCAGAGGCGGTGCCATCCGCCGGCTGGCAGGCTGGAGCGATGACCAGCAGCCCCAGCACTGCCGCCGACACCGCCGCCGAGCACGCTGCCCTGGCCAATGCGGTGGCGCGGCGCCGCAACTTCGCGATCATTTCCCATCCTGACGCCGGCAAGACCACCCTGACCGAGAAGCTGCTGCTCTACGGGGGCGCGATCCAGCAGGCCGGGGCGGTGAAAGCCAAAGGGGAGCAGCGCAAGGTCACCTCCGACTGGATGGAGCTCGAAAAGCAGCGGGGAATCTCGATCACCTCCACGGTGCTTCAGTTCGACTACGCCGGCAGCACGGTCAACCTGCTCGACACCCCAGGCCACCAGGACTTCTCCGAGGACACCTACCGGACTCTGGCCGCCGCAGACAACGCGGTGATGCTGGAGGACGCCGCCAAGGGGCTCGAGCCCCAGACCCGCAAGCTCTTCGAAGTCTGCAGGCTGCGGCGGGTGCCGATCTTCACCTTCATCAACAAGATGGACCGGCCGGGGCGCGAGCCCCTGGAGCTGATCGATGAGATCGAGAGCGAACTGGGGCTCACCTGCTGGCCGGTGAACTGGCCGATCGGCAGCGGCGACCGCTTCCGCGGCGTGATCGACCGGCGCAGCCAGGCTGTAATCCTGTTTGAGCGCGCCGGACGCGGCAGACAGGCCACCGAGCGCACCCTGTCTGTAGAGGGAGCCCGCGCCTCGGGCGCCGTGGAACCGGAACTCCTCGATCAGGCCCTCGACGAACTGGAGCTGCTCGATGGCGCCGGCGCCGAGCTCGATCTGGAGCGGGTGCACGCCGGGGAGCTCAGCCCGGTGTTCTTCGGCTCGGCGATGACCAACTTCGGCGTGAGGCCCTTCCTCGATGCCTTCCTGGAGCTGGCCCAGCGTCCGGTGGCCCGCACCAGCCACGACGGCCCAGTCGATCCGCTGCGGCCCGAGTTCAGCGGCTTCGTCTTCAAGCTCCAGGCCAACATGGACCCCCGCCACCGGGACCGGATCGCCTTCGTTCGGGTGTGCTCCGGCCACTTCGAAAAAGACATGAGCGTGCGCCACGCCCGCACCGGCCGCACCATCCGCCTCTCCCGTCCCCAGAAGCTGTTCGGCCAGGAGCGGGAGGTGGTGGAGAACGCCTATCCCGGAGATGTGATCGGCCTCAACAACCCGGGGATGTTCGCCATCGGCGACACCCTTTACGTTGGCCAGAAGGTGGAATACGAAGGCATCCCGTGCTTCAGCCCCGAAATCTTCGCCTGGTTGCGGAACCCCAACCCGTCTGCCTTCAAGGCCTTCCGCAAGGGGGTGAACGAACTGCGCGAGGAAGGCGCCGTGCAGGTGCTCTACGACACCGACGCCAGCAAGCGCGATCCGATCCTGGCGGCCGTCGGGCAGCTGCAGCTGGAGGTGGTGCAATACCGGCTTGAGCACGAATACGGCGTCCAGACGCGCCTGGAGCCCCTGGGTTTCTCCCTGGCCCGCTGGGTGAGTGGTGGCTGGGAGGCCCTGGAGGCGGTGGGCCGCCTGTTCAACTGCAAGACCGTGCGTGATGCCTGGGACCGGCCGGTGCTGCTGTTCAAGAACGATTGGAACCTCAACCAGCTCAACGCCGACCATCCCGACCTGGGCCTGAGCGCCGTGGCGCCGGTGGTCAGCGGGGTGGAGCCGATCGCGCTCTGAGGGGCTGACGATCTGCAGGGGGTGAATGGTGCGAAGAGGATGATGCGGAGTGGATGGTGCGTTGCGAACCACAGCGCACACCAGCCCTCGCCAGAATGATTACAAAGAAAGGTAACAACCTTGCCCGAGCACCTCTGGCTGGTACGACCACGCCGCGATGGCGGCTCCGACTACGTCCGCTTCCTCCCCCGCCAGGGAAACGTGGAAGTGCTCGAAGGCTCCCACCTGCCCCCCCAGATGCCCCTGCTCAAGAGCCGCCACTGGCTGGCGACCGAAGAAGCCGAGGCCCGTCGCCGCGACCTACAGCAGGAGGGCGGCTACCAATTCAGTGACCCCCTCTTCTGAATCATGTACCGGATCGTCCGCTGAACGTTTCCTGGCTCCATGCCTCGATACGCTCGGGCTAGAACCCCGTCCACTGCACTGGAGGCCATGACCCACGGTTCCGCCCCACCCGCCGGTGGCTCCAGCCCCTACGACCGGCTCGGCATTGCCCCCGATGCCAGTTTTGATGAAGTGCAGGCGGCCCGTCGCGAGCGGCTCGCCGCCGTCGAGGGTGATGCCCAGGCCCAGGCCCAGGTGGAAGCCGCCTATGACGCGGTTCTGATGGAACGGCTGCGGGAGCGGCAGCAGGGCAAGGTCAGCAGCGCCGCCGTAACGGCCTCGAAGCGTGAGGAGGTCAAGCCCGCCGTCGCCGTTCGCACCCCTTCACGGCCCTCCCTGCCGGCCTTGCCGGCCCTCCCCCAGCTCTCGGGAGCCAAGCTGCCACGTCCGACGCTCACCCTGCCCACCCTGGCGATGGCAGAGGGCCGGGAGCGCTGGTTTCCGCTGGTGGCGATCGGTCTGCTGCTTGCTCTGCTGCTGATCACCCCCTCCGGCTCCGCCGAAGTGCTGCTCGCCCTGGCCACGGGGGTGGCGGTGGTGAACCTGCAGCGGCGCCAGGGCCGTTTCCTGGCCGCCATCGGATGGAGCTTTGCCCTGCTCAGCGTGGGCCTGCTGCTGGGCGGTGGCCTGGTCCAGCTGCTGGATCCTTCCCTGCCCTTGGGTCTGCCGATCGGCCCCGAGCAGGTGCAGAGCCTGCCGGCCCTGGTGCTGCTGCTGCTGGGGGCGCTGCTGATCACCTGAACGTTTGGCATTCAGGCCACATAGTTCAGACCGGCATTGTCAGACCGGCGTGTTCAGGCCACCGCCAGTTCGTTGATCAGCTCCTGTAGCTCCCCTTCCTCCACCCCGTAGACCTCGTTGCAGAAGTGGCAGGTGAGCTCGGCTCGGCCGTCTTCATCGAGGATGGTGCTCAGTTCGGCCTGGCCCAGCAGCCGCAGGGCATCAACGCTGCGGCGACGGGTGCAAGGGCAGTGGAAGGTCACATCCTGCTGGGCTTCAGCGTCTTCCAGCAGCCTGGGATCGAGATCCGGGAAGATGTCTTCAAGCAGCAGCTTCAAGTTGCCGGAGCAGGCCGCCAGGCGGCGGCTGAAGCCCGTGATCTCCCGGCAGCGTTCTTCCAGCAGGGCCACCAGGGCCGGCTCGCTGGCCGCCTTGGGCAGCACCTGCACCAGCACGCCCCCGGAGCAGCGCACGCCGCTGCTGTCGATCTGCTCGCCGACGAACAGGCCGGAAGGGGTCTGCTCGGAATGCAGCAGGTAGGAGGCCACGTCGTCACCGATGCCGCCGCTGACCAACTCGACGGTGCTGCTGTAGGGCTCGCCCTTGCCCTGGTCGCGCACCACATGCAGGTAGCCGGTGCCGGTGGCCTTGCGAAAATCGAAGCCGTGCTGCCCCGGCTCGGTCTCGATCAGATCGAGCTCCAGCCCCGGCGCCCCCACGTAGCCGCGCACGGTGCCGTCACGGCCGGCATCCACCATCAGCCCCCGCAGCGGCCCATCCGACTGAATGCGCAGGTTGACCCGGCCATGGGTCACCTTCATCGAACTGGCCAGCAGCAGACCAGCCGTCATCGCCCGCCCCAGCAGCGCCGTGGTGAGGTACGAGAGCTGGTGCCGGCGGCGGGCATAACGGGTGGTGACCGTGGTGAGCGCCGCCACCAGGCGAATGCCACCCTGGGCGGCCGTGGCCCGCACCAACTGATCGGGCATCGGCCCACCCCCCAACTCAGACCATCGTACGAAGCGCCGGGAGGGGCTGAAGCGTGCCCCGCTCCAGCCGCCAGCCCCGCTCGATCAGGCCGCGGAACAGCTCCGGTTCATGGGTGACCACCAGCAGCACCCGATCCCGGCTGAGCTGGACGAGCAGCTGCAGCACCTCCTGACGCACCGACCAGTCGAGGCCAGCGGTGGGCTCATCGAGCAGCAGCACCCGGGGATCCCGCACCAGCTGCACCGCCAGGGCCAGGCGCCGCTGCTGGCCGCCGCTGAGCCGCTCCGGCGCCTGCTGAAGCGACAGGGAGCCCAGCCCCACCTGGCGCAGCACCGCCTCCACCCGCTCGGCCGGCAGCCGGCGCTGGCCCAGCTTCAGCTCCTGGCCCACGCTGAGGCCGAGGAAGTGCCGTTCGGGAAACTGAAACACCAGCCCGCACAGCCAGCGCCGCTGGCGGGCATCGAGCGCTTTGCCTTCCCAAAGAATGGTGCCGCCGCTCGGATCGGCCAGGCCACAGATCAGCTCCAGCAGGGTGGTCTTCCCGCAGCCGCTGCGGCCCGCCACCAGGGCGGGCTGGCCGGGCTTCAGGCAGAGATCCACCCCATCAAGAACCGCCACCGCGGCGGTGGCCGGTCGATAGCGCAGGCCTTGGAGCTCAAGCATGGGGGGCCTCGGGTCGGTCCAGCTTGCTGCCCCGGTGTTGGATGGGGTCGATCGGTGGGCGCTTGGTGATGGACGTCAGGTTTCGGGACGTGGATCCGTTCAACTGCTGGATCTGGCTGCGCTTCGCCGCCCCACCCGGCCAGGGGGAGCGCGGCTATGTGGACACCGCCTTCGAGAGCTGGTTCTTTCTGGGCAAGCTGGGCGGCTTCAATGCCGAGAACCTGCAGGTGCATGAGGAGGGCGTCGACCTGAGCTGGATGACCTACGACGGCGATGACGCCGAGAAGGCCCTGCCCGCCCTGATGCACAACATGGGCGAGCTGGAGTATCAGGAGGAATGGGCACGGTGCTGGGTGGATCTGGGCACCAGTGACGGGGTGGCCCTCGATGTCCTGATCAATGTGCTGCGCCAGCTCGACAATGACGTGACCGAGATCGAGGAGCTGGTGATCGGTGGGGTCAACGACGACTGGCCAGTGGAGGAGCAGGACGAGGCGATCTTCCCCTCGGGTGGCGGCCACTGAGCTGCTGATCCCCGCCCCCTGGTGCTGCCATGGCCCGTGAACTGCGCCGCCTGCTGATCGAGCCCGCCCGGCTGGCCGAGGAGCTGGCCCTCACGGCCGAGGAAAGCCGCTACCTCACCAGGGTGCTGCGCTATGGAGCTGGCGATCGCTTCGCCGTCACCGACGGGGCCGGCCGGCTCTGGAGTGCCGTGCTGCTCGACCGACGCACGGCCCGCCTGCAGCAGCCCGCCGGGGCACCACTCGAAGCGGTGGCCGCCCCCAGTCCCGCCCTCACCCTGGCCCTGGCCGTTCCCCGCCTCGATGGCGATGTGGTGGTCCGCATGGCCTGCGAGCTCGGCGTCGATCGCCTGCAGCCGCTGCTGGCGGAGCGGAGCAGCGTCGGAGCGGAACGGCGGGGTGGCCGCTGGCCGGCGATCCTGCGCGAGGCCAGCGAGCAGTGTGAGCGGCTCTGGCTGCCGGAGCTGGGCGAAGCGGTTGAGGCCAGCAGCTGGCTGGCGAAGCCGGCACCGGGCCTGGCGCTGCTTGCCACCACCCGCCAGGACTCCTTGCCGCTGCTCGGCTCGCTTCTGGCCGCCACCTCGGCAGGGGAGTCGAGCGAGGCGATCGAGCTGGCGATCGGGCCGGAGGGGGGCTGGAGCCCGGCAGAGGAGGCGCTGGCCCTGGCGGCGGGCCGGCAGGCGGTGAATCTGGGGCCGCGCATCCTGCGCTGTTCCACCGCGGCCGTGGCCGGCCTCAGCCTGCTCAGCCAGTGGCGGGCAGCAGACTGCGGCGGCCGTTGAGATCAGCCTCGGATCAGGCTTGCAGCGATCGCCTTGAACCCGGCCAGGTTGGCGCCGGCCAGACGCCGGGGACGGGGCAGGGCACCGGAGGGAATCAACAGATCAGGCGCAAAGGTGGCCGTTGACGGGGCCGGGCGGTTCTCCTGCTCGCGCCGAAGCTCGGCGGCGATGGCCTCCGCCGTGGTGAGTACCGGGGCCGCCTCGGCGGCTGGCTGGGATGCTGCCTGGGCCTGGGCAGGCGCCTGGGTGGTTGTGGGGCTGGAAACCGGAGGCTGGGGCGCCACGGAAACAGGCTTCTTGGGCCCGTCGCTTCCCAGATCGAGGAAGAAGGAACCCTTGCGGTTGAACACCATGGCGTCGGCCCAGCGTGGCAGTGGTTTCGATTATCCGCCGCGCCCCCTGCCTACGGCGCCCGGCTTAGGGCTGTGCAACAGAACGCGCCCCTGCCAACCAGCGGGGGCCGGCCACACTGGAAGCAGCCGCCGCCCCGCCGGGCAGCCCGCCTTGTGGACTGATCTGGCCCCCCTCCTTCCCCCCCAGAGCGCGGCCCACTGGTTGCTGGCGCTGGGGCTCAACACCACCCTGATCGCCCTGGCCCAGCGGCTGCCGCTGCTCACCCGCGCCGGCTGGGTCCATGCCGGCCTGCTCGGCACCCTGCTCTGGGGAGCCCTGGGCTGGCGCGGCTGGCTGGCGGTGGTGCTGTATCTGGTGCTGGGGTCCCTGGTCACCCGCCTGGGGTTCCGGCGCAAGCAGGCTGCGGGGCTGGCCGAAGGGCGGGGTGGCCGCCGCGGCCCCGAAAACGTCTGGGGATCGGCCGCCACCGGGGCGGGCCTCGCCTTGCTCACCGCCGCACCCGGCGCGCCGGTGGCCCTGCTGCTGCTGGGCTTCAGTGCCAGTTTCGCCGCCAAGCTGGCGGACACCTGCGGCAGCGAGATCGGCAAGCGCTGGGGGCGCACCACCCTGCTGATCACCAGCCTGCGGCCGGTGCCGGCTGGCACCGAGGGGGCGATCAGCCTGGAGGGCACCCTGGCCAGCCTGGTGGGAAGCGGCGCCATGGCCCTGGTGCTGCTGGCCCTCGGTCTGCTGCCATCGGCGGCGGCCTGGGGGCTGGTGACCCTGGTGGGGCTGGCAGCCACCCTGCTCGAAAGCCTGATCGGCGCCACCCTGCAGCCGAAGCTGGCCTGGCTGAGCAATGAGCTGGTCAATGGGCTTCAGACCCTGATCGCGGCAGGCCTGGCGATGGGCCTGGCCCCGTTGCTGGCCTGAGGGGAAACGCCTGGCCCTCCAGCAGGGCCGTCGGTTCGAACAGGTCCGCCAGCTCGACGCCGAGTTCCTGGCGGAGCTGGGCCAGGAGGGCTTCGCAGCATTTCTGGGCAACGCGGGCCTTCAGCCCCAGGCGTTCGCCCAGCTCCCGCCAGGAGGCTCCCCCCAGCACCCGCCCCTCCAGCAGTTCCCGGTGGCTAGGGTCGAGGCGGCCGAGGCGCTGCCGCAGCCAGTGCTGGGGTTCCGCTTCACAGCAGGCCGACAGGACCGGGCTGTCGGGCCGGCAGGGATGGGGCGTGTCCCGGGCCTCGATCAGCTCCCCCAGGGGCAGGACAAGGCCATCACGCCGGGGGGCGGGCGCATCGAGGCTGCAGATCCGCAGGGCCCAGTGGAGGGAGCAGGCGTCCCGCCAGCGCTCCAGCCGGCAGCCGAGCTGCTCGGCCAGGTCCTGCTCCGCCAGGGCCGGCAGCTGCTGGTGCAGCCGCTGCTGCTGCAGGGTCTGGCCGCGGCGGTAGAGCTCCCGCAGCAGGCGGGAGCAGCGCAGCGGCGGGTGCTGGTCGCGGAGATGGTGCTGCATGGCGCCGCGGATGTAGGGGACCGCGTAGCTGCTCAGGGCCTCGCCACAGCTTGGATCGAAACGTTCGATCGCCCGGATCAGGCCGAGGCAGCCCAGTTGGAGGAGATCCTCGAACGGCAGGGTGGTGGTGCGGCTAAGACGGTCGGCCAACTGCTTCACCAGGGGAAGGTTGAGCTCCACCAGCCGGTTGCGGGCGCGGTGGTCACCGGTGGCGCGGTAGCGCTCGAGCAGGGTGGCGTTGAGGGCGGCGAAGGGTTGATCTGACACGGCTGATGGGGGATGAAGACAGTGGTTTCACCCTCCGTCCGGTGCGCCTTTAGACACCATTCCCCAACTGGAGGGAATCGTCTCCCCCATTCGGGTGATCAGGAGATCAGGGCGGGGGTGCGGGCCCGCAAGGCTTCCAGCTCGGCCCAGCGCAACAACGCCGGCCACAGCCGCACCTGTTCGTAGATCCGATGATGGCCGGCGGCGTTGAGGTGAAGGCCATCGCCGTCGACCAGCCGCAGCCAGTGGGGATCGCTCCGCAGCGGCTCCAGCAGGGGCAAGAAAGGCACATCCGCCTCCAGGCAAGCCTCCTCCAGCAGCCGCTCGTAGCGATGCACGGTTGCCAGGTCGTACCAGAGGCAGCCGGCGTAGGGCATCACCGCCTCATCCACCGGCGTCAGCCCGAGCACCAGCACCGGCGCCAAGGCCGTGGCCTGGCGGAGCAGCTGCTGCAGGCCGAACAGAAACGCCTCCGGCGCCAGTTGGTGGCGGCCGTCGGAGCGGCCGACCCGGGCGGTGTCGTTGAGGCCGATGTTGATCAGGATGCCCTGGGGCCCCTGGCGCCGCAGCTCGCCGCGGCAGCCCACCTCGCCGGGCAGGCGGGCGGCGAGCCGCTCAAGCCCATCGCCCCGCACCCCCAGGTTGTAGAGCACCGGTCCGTCCGGCAGACCCATCCAGTGGCGACGGAGCCGTTCGCACCAGCCCCCGTTCTCGGGATCGCCCCAGCCGTAGGCGCTGCTGTCGCCCAGCACCACGAGCTTGCGAGGAATGGCAACGGGCATGGCGGATCGCGGGAAGGCTTCAGCTCGCCAGCAGCCGGCGGCGGGCGCGGTCGCTGAGATCCTCCCCCACCAGGGTCAAGGCGGCGTAGACGGCCACCAGGGCGAGGAGCTGATCGACGGCAAAGGAGCTGAGCGCTTCGAGCAGCAGCGTTCCGAGCCCGGCAGCCCCCACCAGTCCGACCACCACCGTTTCCCGCAGGATCACATCGGCCCGGTAGGCGCCATAGGCCAGGTAGGAGCGGGCCAGGCCACTGAAGCGGCCATAGAGCAGGGCCAGCCGGGGCCCACAGCCGGCGCAGCGCAGGGCGAGCTCGGCGCCGCCTGCGGCTGGGCCCTCGGCGGCAGAGTCAGCGGCTTCGAGCAGCAGGCGGCCCAGAACACCGAGGTTGTGGAAGGCCAGGGCCAGGGCCGCCGTGACCAGGCCTGGTTTGAGCACGAACAGCAGCAACAGGGCGGTGAGGGGCGGTGGCCACAGCCGCCCCAGGGCCCAGAGCCCCTGCAACAGCAGCCGGCCCCACGGCCAGGGGGCGACGAACAGCAGCAGCAGCGGTGCTCCCCCCACCGCCAGAGCGGCGGCCAGCAGGGTCAGCAGCACGGTGGTCCCCACCATCGACCCCCAGGGCAGGGCCAGCACCACCGGCCAGTTGGGCAGAAACGGCGGCAGCGCCTGCCACACCAGCAGCGACGCCGGGTTCACCCCCAGGGCCCGCGCCACCAGCACCAGCACCGGCAGCAAGGCCAGCAGGGCCAGCAGCAGTTCGCGGCCGCTGCGGCCCACGCCGCGGGCGTCCAGGCCGAAGCGGCCCGGCATGCCCCAGCGCCGGCGCAGCAGGCGCAGCGAGCCCTCCAGCAGAAGCATCACGGCGAGCAGCAGCCACAGGCCGGTCCAAAGTTCGTGGAATTGCAGCGACTGCAGGGTGAGGCGCAGCTCCGTGCCCAGCCCGCCGAGGCCGAACACACCGAGCAGGGTGGCGCTGCGCAGGGCGCACTCCAGGCGGTAGCCGCCATAGCTGAAGGCGCCGGGCAACAGGGCCGGACCGAGGGCGGTGAGCAGGGCGCCGGGGGCGCCGGCCCCGGCGTTGCGCAGGGCGTCGAGGGGGGCGGTCGGCAGGGCATCGAGCAGATCGCCCACCACCCGGGCCACCAGGGCTGCGTAGGGAATGGCGATCGCAAGCACCGCCACGGCCGGCTGCAGGCCCACCAGCTGCAGAAACAGCAGCCCCCAAAGCAGCTCGTGGATCGAGCGGGGCACCGCCAGAAACCGCCGGATCAGCTCGGCTGGCCAGGCCTCTGCAAGCAGGGTCCGCCAGATGGTGCGGGAACTCAGCACCCCCCCCACCAGCCCGAGGGCGAGGCTGAGGGCCCAGCCGAGCAGGGCGATGCCCACGGTCACGCCCAGGCCAGTGAAGGCGGCGCCCAGCAGGACCGGATCGAGCGAGGGGGTGAGCGCCGCGGCGGCGAACTGTCCGATCAGCTCCCAGCCGCCGCCGTGGACCAGGCCGGGCAGCAGCGCCGCCAGGGGCAACAGCACCAGGGCCGGCAGCAGCATCAGCAAAGGCGCGGCAGGCGGCTGAAATGGCCAGGGGCAATGGCCGGGGCGGGGGGCCGTGACCACGGGCGTCATCGAGGCTCGTCCGGCCAGGGCGAAGGCCCGGCGCCGTAGAGCGCCTGGATCAGGGCGGGATCCACGGCGGCGGGGGGAGTATCCAGCACCAGCCGACCGGCCCTGAGCGCCAGCACCCGGTCGAAGCCACCAACCAGATCCGGACGGTGCAGGCTGAGCAGCAGGGCGCGGGGGGCCGTGGCCTGGCGCAGCAGCAGGGCCAGAAGCTCCGCCGCCAGGCGCGGATCGAGGTGGGCCAGGGGTTCATCGGCCAGCAGCAGGGTGGGCTGCTGGCGCAGAAGCCGGGCGATGGCCAGGCGCTGGCGCTGACCACCGGAGAGGGCCGTGACGGATTGGGGCAGCAGGGCCGGATCCAGATCCACCTCCCGCAGCACGGCGCTGTTGGCGGCTGTGTCGAGGGGTTGGAGCAGGTTGAGCAGGGCCTTCGGCCAGCCCCACTCCGCCAGCCGGGCGGCGTTGAGGTTCTGCTGGACGGTGAGCTCCTCGATCAGGCGCAGGTCTTGCCAGAGGGTGCCGATCCGGGCCCGCTGCCGTTGCCGCAGCCGGCGGGAGCGGGCCGGCGGCGCCCCCTCCCACAGCACCGCCCCGCTGGCTGGAGCCACCAGGCCGTTGGCCACGGCCAGCAGGGTGCTCTTGCCGGCCCCGCTGGCCCCGAGCAAGGCCACCCGCTCCCCTGACCGCAACTGCAGGGAAACCCCCGCCAACCGGTCGGCAGCGCGGCCCGGCACCGTGACCTCACGCAGCTCCAGCAGCGGCGTTGGGAGGCCGGAAGGGGGCATGGCTCAGCGGATCTTGCCGATCTCGCGTCCCACCTTCTCGATCGCGTCGTACTGGGCCACAGGCGCCGGAATGAACCGCTTCGCGCCGAACAACTCCAGGATGTCGGCCTGCTTGGGGTTGTTGGCGCGCAGGTTCAAAAAACTGCCCTGGAGTTTGGCGGTGAAGCCCTTGCCGAAGCGCTGGTCGAGATCGGGCTGGGCCAGCCAGTGGTAATTGGGGTAGCCAGGGGTGCGCCAGATCACGATCACCTTCCTGGGGTCTGTCTTGCCGGAGAGCAGGCTGCTTTGCCAAACCTCCTCGTTCACCACGCCGGCCTGGTAGGCCCCACTCTGCACCAGGGCGATCGTGGCGTCGTGGCTGCTGCTGAAGCCGGGGGCGCCGCCGGCGAAATCCTGCAGCGTCACCCCCGCCTGGCCGAGGAAGTACTGGGGCATCAGCCGGCCTGAGGTGGAACTCTCCGAGCCGAAGGTGAAGCGCTTGCCCTTCAGCTCACTCAGGCCCTTCTGGTTGCGGATCGGCTTGAGGCCGCTGACGGTGTTGGCGATGAAGAGGCTGTGGAAGGAGCCGTCGATGTCCCGCTGGGCGATCACCTTGGCGCCGGGCTTCTGCAGTCGGGCCTGCACGCCGGTGAGGGCGCCGAACCAGACCAGATCGAGATCACCGCGGCGGAAGGCGCTCACGGCGGCGGTGTAGTCGGTCACCGGCACGTACTTCACCGGCACGCCCAGGCTGCGGCTGAGCTCGTTCGCCAGCAGGGGGTAGAGGCGGTTGAGGGTTTCCGGTTTCTGATCGGGAATGGCGCTGATCCGCAACAGCTTCTGCTGGGCTTCAGCTCCAGGGATCAGGGGCGCAGCACCGGGTTGGGAGGGGGGCAAGACCGCCGGAAACAGGGCCAGGGCCAGGCCAGCCAGCACGGCGGTCGAACGTTCTCGGAGCCGCAGTAGAGGGCGGCGAAAAAGAGAGGACATCAGAGGTGGGGGGGTCAGAGGCTGGCCAGGAAGCGCTCAAGGCGCGCCAGGCCATCCAGAATCGTGGCGGGTGAGGCTGCACAGGAGAGCCGGATGCAGCGGTCGTCACCGAAGGCCACTCCTGGCACCACCGCCAGACCCTCCCGCTCCAGCAGCTGGTTGCAAAAGCGCATCGAATCCAGCCCGTAGCTGCTCACATCCGGGAAGGCGTAGAACGCCCCCTGGGGCGGCTGCAAGGCGATATCCGGCAGGGCCCGCAGCCCGTCGCTGAGCAGGGTGCGGCGCTGGTTGAACTGCTCGGCCATCTCCCGCACGCAATCCCGCGGACCTTCGATGGCGGCCAGGGCGCCGTACTGGGCGAAGGTGCAGACGTTGCTGGTGCTCTGGCTCTGCAGGGCGCTGGCGGCGGCGATCACCTCGCGGGCCCCGGCCAGGTAGCCCAGCCGCCAGCCGGTCATCGCCCAGCCCTTGGCAAAGCCGTTCACCACAAACACCCGGTGCTGCAGGTCGGGGGCGATCGCCGCGAAGCTGTGGTGCTGGTGACCGGGGGCCAGCAGGAACTCGTAGATCTCGTCGCAGACCACCGCCACTTGGGGATGGCGCCGCAGCACCGCCGCGAACCCCTCCAGTTCCCCCCGGCTCAGCACCAGGCCGGTGGGGTTGGAAGGGCTGTTGAGCACCAGCAGCTTGCTGGCCGGCGTGATCGCGGCCTCCAGCTGCTCCGGGCGCAGCCGGAACCCTTCCGAGGCCAGGCTCGGCAGCACCCGCACCGTGGCACCGGCCAGCTGGGCCATCTCCGGATAGCTCAGCCAGTAGGGGGCCGGAAGCAGCAGCTCATCGCCCTGCCCCAGCAGCACCTGGAAGAGGTTGTAGAGCGCCTGTTTGCCGCCGTTGGTGACCAGCACCTGCTCGGCGGTGGTGGGGATGCCATTCTCGGCGCTGAGCTTGGTGGCGAGCGCCTGGCGCAGGGCCGGCTCGCCGGCAACGGGGCCGTAGCGGGTTGCACCCCTGGCCAGGGCTTCGCAGACGGCCTCGCGGATGAAGGCGGGGGTGTCGAAATCGGGCTCGCCGGCACTGAGGCCACAGATGTCGTGACCATCGGCCCTGAGCTGGCGGGCGCGGGCGGAGATGGCGAGGGTGAGCGAGGGTTGCAGCGCCAGGGCCCGATCCGAGAGGTTCAACGGGCGGGGCATCAGCATGGTCGCAGCGTTCGACCGCAACATGGGCGGCGGCGTTCCGGCAGTGGAGCGCGTGAAAAGAAGAGGTCATCCTGCCTGACGCCCATCTGGCTCCATAGGATCCCTTTTTCCGGCTCCGACCGATCGAACCCGGATCCCCACCCCCCGCGCAGCCCAGCCTGTTCGCCGCCCCCGGCCTGCCGGTCAGCGAAGGGCTGCGGCAGCTGCATGGCGCCTGTGACGCTTGCCGCCGCTGCGGTCTTGGCGCAACACGCCATCAGGTGGTGGTGAGCCGCGGCAACCCCGCCGCCCGGTTGATGGTGGTCGGCGAGGGCCCCGGTGCCCAGGAGGATGCCAGCGGTTTCCCCTTCGTGGGCCGGGCCGGCCAGCTGCTGGATCAGATGATGGCCAGCGTATCGATTGACACCAATCGTGATGCCTACATCTGCAATGTGGTGAAGTGCCGCCCGCCGGAGAATCGCAAACCCACCGCCAAGGAGATGGCGGCCTGTCTGCCCTGGCTCCTGGAGCAGGTGGAGCTGGTGCAGCCCGAAGTGATCCTGCTGGCCGGAGCCACGGCGGTGGAAGGGGTGCTGGGGATCAGGGGAGGCATCACCAGGCTGCGGGGCCAGTGGCAGCAATGGCAGGGGCGCTGGTGCCTGCCGATCTTTCATCCCTCCTATCTGCTGCGCAATCCTTCGCGGCAAACCGGCAGCCCGAAGTGGCACACCTGGCAGGATCTAAAGGAGGTGAAGAGGCGGCTCGATCAACCAGGGGGTTGACGCTCCGCCCTTCGCCGGTTCCCCGGCCGCTGTGACAGGCTTTGGCCAACACCGGCCCACCCGCGATGACCGGCACCCTCGCCCGCCCCGACACCAGCCTGCCGGGCCTCCCCGCCGACTGGGCCAGCAACCCCCGCTACGACACCTTGATTCGCCGCCGTCAGACCCGCAGCGTGCGGGTGGGCGACGTGTGGATCGGCAGCGAACACCCGGTGGTGGTGCAGTCGATGATCAACGAGGACACCCTCGACATCGCCGGCGCCACCGCCGGCATTCGCCGCCTCCATGAGGCGGGTTGCGAGATCGTGCGGCTCACGGTGCCGAGCCTGGGCCATGCCCGGGCGGTGGGGGAGATCCGCAAGCGTCTTGAAGACAGCTACAAACCGGTGCCCCTGGTGGCGGACGTGCACCACAACGGCATGAAGATCGCCCTGGAGGTGGCCCAGCACGTCGACAAGGTGCGCATCAATCCCGGCCTCTATGTGTTCGACAAGCCCGATCCGAACCGCACCGAATTCAGCCCCGAGGAAGTGGCGGCGATCGGCGCGCGCATCCAGGCCACCCTGGAGCCCCTGGTGAGCCTGCTCAAAGACCAGGACAAGGGGCTGCGTATCGGCGTCAACCACGGCTCCCTGGCCGAACGGATGCTGTTCACCTACGGCGACACGCCGCTGGGCATGGTGGAGAGCGCCCTGGAGTTCATCCGCATCTGCGACCGCCTCGACTTCCACAACATCGTGGTGTCGATGAAGGCCTCGCGGGCGCCGGTGATGCTGGCGGCCTACCGGATGATGGCCGACCGCATGGACGCCGAGGGGTTCCCCTACCCCCTGCACCTGGGGGTCACCGAGGCTGGCGATGGCGATTACGGCCGCATCAAGAGCACCGCCGGCATCGCCACCCTGCTGGCAGAGGGCCTGGGCGACACGATCCGCGTCTCGCTCACCGAAGCGCCGGAGAAGGAGATCCCGGTTTGCTACTCGATCCTGCAGGCCCTGGGGCTCAGGAAAACGATGGTGGAGTACGTGGCCTGCCCCAGCTGCGGCCGCACCCTGTTCAACCTGGAGGAGGTGCTGCACGTGGTGCGCAACGCCACGGCCCACCTCACCGGCCTCGACATCGCCGTGATGGGCTGCATCGTCAACGGCCCCGGCGAGATGGCCGACGCCGACTACGGCTACGTGGGCAAGACCCCCGGCACCATCTCGCTGTATCGGGGCCGCGACGAGATCCGGCGGGTGCCGGAGGCGGAAGGGGTGGAGGCCCTGATCGCCCTGATCAAGGAGGACGGCCGCTGGGTGGATCCCTGAAGCGAAGGTCAGTCCCCTCAGTCAGTCCTCTCTGTCAGTCACATGTGGACGTGGCTGTGAACGGTCTTCTCCCCCTGCTTCGGCCAGGTGAGCGGGCTAACTTGAAGGCTCAGTCCTCGGCGCTCGGAGTTTTCCCCAATGGCCAATGGTCGCACCAGCCTGCTTGTGTTGGCCGGGGTTGGCGCCTGCACGGCTGCGGCAGTGGTCGGGAGCGAATTGTTCATGGCGCCGAGTTCCGCCTCCCTGATCACCGACAGCCCCAAGGAGGTGATGGACCAGGCCTGGCAGATCGTCTTCCGCGACTATCTCGACACCACCGGCAAGTACACCCCGGAGCAGTGGCGCAAACTCCGGCGTGATCTGCTCGCCAAGAGTTACGGCAACACCAAGGAAAGCTACGAGGCGATCAGGGGGATGCTCGGCACCCTCGATGATCCCTACACCCGCTTCATGGACCCGCGGGAGTTCAAGGAGATGCAGATCGACACTTCCGGGGAACTCTCCGGGGTGGGCATCCAGCTGAGCCTCGACAAGGACAGCAAGGAACTGGTGGTGGTGTCACCGATCGACGGATCGCCCGCCTCCCGGGCCGGCGTGCAGCCGAAGGATGTGATCGTCTCGATCGACGGCAAGAGCACGAAGGGCATGACCACCGAAGACGCGGTCAAGCTGATCCGTGGCAAGGCCGGCACCTCGGTGATCCTGGAGATGCGCCGCAAGAGCCAGGTGCTATCGGTGCCGCTCACCCGCGAGCGGATCGAGCTCCACGCCGTGGAACACCAGATCAACACCAGCCCGGAAGGCGTGAAGGTGGGCTACATCCGCCTCAAGCAATTCAACGCCAACGCCTCGAAGGACATGCGCGCGGCCCTCAAGGACCTGGAGGCCAAGGGGGTGCAGGGGTATGTGCTCGACCTGCGCAGCAATCCCGGTGGTCTGCTGGTGGCCAGCGTGGAGATCGCGCGGCAGTGGCTCGATGAGGGGGTGATCGTGTCCACCCGCACCCGCGACGGCATCCAGGACATCAAGCGCGCCAATGGTCGGGCGCTCACCAAGGCCCCGGTGGTGATCCTGGTCAACGAGGGGTCGGCCAGTGCCAGCGAGATTCTCTCCGGCGCCCTGCAGGACAACAAGCGCGGGCTGCTGGTGGGCCAGAAGACCTTCGGCAAGGGGCTGGTGCAGTCGGTGCGGGGGCTCTCCGATGGCTCAGGCATGACGGTGACGATCGCCAAGTACCTAACCCCGAGCGGCCGGGACATCCACAAGCACGGCATCTCCCCCGATGTTGCCGTGAAGCTGAGCGAGAAGGAGATTCAGAACCTCAAGCTCGAAGACATCGGCACCCGCAAGGACGGCCAATACAAGGAGGCCGAAAACACCCTGGTCAAGCAGCTTCGCAACATCAGCAAGGGCCCCACCAAGCACTACAACCCCACTAGCGCCAACCTGCCGGCGGCCCTCAGCAAGCCCTGAGGCTTCAGGCGGCTCAGCTGACCGGCTGCATCAAGCCGCCGCCTGGGTTGGAGTCGTCATCGTCGTTCTCCTGTTCGGACTGGAAGAGGGAGAAGAGACCAAGGGCCAGCAGACTCACCAGGACCGAGGCCAGCTCCACGCCCCCCTGGATTCCTGACGACGCGCCACCCACTCCGATCAGTTCGCCCATGGACATCAGCCTGTTCCGTCACTGTAACGATTTTTTGCGCTGATGCGGGACCGGCTCACCGGAGCATCTCACCAGAGGCGGTCGCGACCACGGCGCAGCGCCTGAATCTTCCGCTCCAGCACCACCAGCGCCGGGATCAGGGTGAGGGCGTTGGCAGCAATCAAAGGCCCATCCCCGGTGAGCAGCCCGTAGATCCCCCAGCCGGTGATCCCCGCCGTGAACAGCAGGTACATGCGCAGGGAGATGCCGCGGGTGTCGCCGCTGCGGACCGTCTTGATCGCCTGGGGGAAAAAGCTCAAGGTGGTGAGCGTGGCGGCGGCGTAGCCGAGGAGCGTCACCGGCAGGGGGTGGGACATGGCGGAATCGACGCACGCGGAAGGGGGCTCATGGAATCTTGAAGCCCACCAGGGATAGGCCCGGATCATCGGATCACGAATCGGATGGGTTGCCGGTCTTCACTCCTAGGTTGAGACCGGTCGTCGGACGCTGCCGTCATGCAGCCCATCAAGGATCTCTTGCGGGACACCACAGCCCGTTATGCGGAGCGAAGCGAACGGCGCAGCCGGACGCTGCGAGTGATCGAAGAGCAGGGGGTGCTGGCCGCCAACGATCCCGAGCTGGTGGCGCAGCGGCTGGACCGTCTCCATACCGACCGGCAGCTCGTGGAGCAGCTGAAAGACATGAGCCGCAGCTTCAGCCCCACAGGTCCGGGGGTGGCCCCCCGCGATTTTCCTCGCTCGCTGGAGCGGGGGATGCAGGTGGCGCGGGCCGTGGCTCGGGTGCAGATCCGTGATGGGCAGGGCCGCGCCGCGGGCTACGGCATACGGCACCGGCTTTCTGATTTCGCCCCGGCTGTTTCTCACCAACAACCTCGTGCTGGCCACGGCAGCCAGCGCCGCTGCCAGCCAGGCCGAGTTCAACTTCCAGGAAAGCGCCGGCGGGGAGGATGAAGCCCAGCCAGGTGTTCCCCTTCGCACTGGAGGAGTTCTTTCTCTCAGACCTGGAGCGAGATTAAAGAAAACCCTCGTGGCCCTGAGGCAGGAATCGCTGCCGAGAACGCAACGGGGTACAGATCCTGGCCACCCTCCGCAGCATGGGGCTCAACACCATGCGGCTGGCAGGCATGGACTCGATCGCCAACGGCATGGCCGCTGTCGCCCACGACATCAGGTACCTGCTCGAACATCTGGGCTGGAGCAGCGCAGAAGGACCCAAACCGGCAGCCTTGTGAGACTTCTGATAAACCCTGGGGGTGGACCTTCTAGGTGCATCCTCTTCAGCAGTCGCCACGAAGCTTCTGTGGTCGGCTTTTAGCTCGACGACCCTGCCTGTCTCATCGGCTACCACTACGCATGATTGACCCCGGGGCCCGCAATGATGCAGGATCCTTGTTGGACTGACGCGGTCCACCCCGCGGATGTAGCTCAGTGGTAGAGCATCTCCTTGCCAAGGAGAGGGTCGAGAGTTCGAATCTCTTCATCCGCTTGAACAACCCGAGATCGCCTGCCACAGAAGCAGTTCCTGGGTCTCGGACCTTTGGAAGCCCAGTTGCTGGTAGAAGCCTGAGCCGTTAGAGGTCATCAGGTACACCCGTTCCACCCCGGCCAGGCCAGGGCTTTTGAGCAGAGCTGCCACGATTCTCCTGCCGACCCCCTGGCCCTGGTGGTCATTGGCCACCACCACATCCCACAGCACGGCGCGGTAGACACCGTCGCTGGTGGCTCGGCCGAATCCGACCAGCTGCCGTTCCCGCCAGGCGCTGACCACCGCCTGGCTGCCGCTCAGCATCCGCCCCAGTTGGGACCGTTCGCGCCCCTGGGCCCAGAAGCTGTGCTGGTCCAGCAGCCGCTGCAGTTGACCCAGCCCCAGCAGACGCAGGCCCGGGGCTCCCGGACGGTGGCGGACGATCCGCAGCGGAGCGCCCACGTTGTCCCCTTTCTGTTCCTGGGGCCCTGATCGCTGAGCAACCGTCTCAACGGCCCGCAGCGTGGCGGCCTCGACGGCTGGAACCAGCTGGTCTTTGAGGTTCATGCCCATGGGCGCTGGCCTGATTCTGGTCCGAGAGGACCCATCAATTCACCTTAACTGCACGTCATTGTTTCGATGAAACCCCTTGGCCCACCTTGTTTCTTGGCGGTCAGGCGCGAGTCGGCGGTGATAGGGTGAAGCCAAATGGGCGGCCGTTTCCATGCTCAAATTCCTGCTGGGCGACCCCAACGCCCGCAAGCTGAAGCGGTACCAGCCCCTGGTGTCGGACATCAACCTGCTGGAGGAGGAGATCGCCCCCTTCAGTGACGACCAGTTGCGCGGCAAGACCGGCGAGTTCAAGGAGCGGCTCCAGAAGGCCGAGAATCCTGCCCGGCAGCGGCAACTGCTCGATGCCATGCTTCCCGAGGCCTTCGCCGTGGTGCGCGAGGCCGGCAAGCGGGTGCTGGGCATGCGCCACTTCGACGTGCAGCTGATCGGTGCCATGGTGCTGCATGAAGGCCAGATCGCCGAGATGAAGACGGGCGAGGGCAAAACCCTCGTGGCCACCCTGCCGGCCTACCTCAACGCCCTGACCGGCGCCGGGGTTCACGTGGTGACGGTGAACGACTACCTGGCCCGCCGCGACGCGGAGTGGATGGGCCAGGTGCATCGCTTCCTCGGCCTTTCGGTGGGGCTGATCCAGCAGGACATGCCCCCATTTGAGCGTCGCCGCAACTACGGCTGTGACATCACCTATGCCACCAACAGCGAGCTCGGGTTCGACTACCTGCGCGACAACATGGCTAATGACATCGAGGAGGTGGTTCAGAGAAACTTCAACTACTGCATCATCGATGAAGTTGATTCGATCCTGGTCGATGAGGCCCGAACGCCCCTGATCATCTCCGGCCAGATCGAGCGCCCCCAGGAGAAGTACCGCCGCGCGGCCGACATCGCCGAGCAACTGCTGCGAGCCGAGGGAACCGCCAAGGATGGGATAGATCCGGAGGGGGACTACGAGGTGGATGAGAAGCAGCGCAACGTCACCCTCACCGACGAGGGCTACGCCAAGGCCGAGCAGTTGCTGGGGGTGGAGGATCTGTTTGATCCCGCCGATCCCTGGGCCCATTACATCACCAATGCGCTCAAGGCCAAATCCCTGTTCATCAAGGATGTGAACTACATCGTGCGGGGCGAAGACGCCGTGATCGTCGATGAGTTCACCGGCCGGGTGATGCCGGGGCGCCGCTGGAGCGATGGCCAGCACCAGGCGATTGAGGCGAAGGAGAACCTTGCGATTCAGCCCGAAACCCAGACCCTGGCCAGCATCACCTACCAGAACTTCTTCCTGCTCTACCCCCGTCTGGCCGGCATGACCGGCACCGCTAAAACCGAGGAGGTGGAATTCGAGAAAACCTACAAACTCGAAGTCACGGTGGTGCCCACCAACCGGCAGCGCTCCCGTCACGACCTCGTCGATCAGGTGTACAAGAACGAAGCCGCCAAGTGGCGTGCCGTTGCCGCTGAGACGGCCGAGATTCACCGGGCCGGCCGGCCAGTGCTGGTGGGCACCACCAGCGTCGAGAAATCGGAGTTGCTCAGCGCCCTACTGGCCGAGCAGGCGGTTCCCCACAATCTTTTGAACGCCAAGCCGGAGAACGTCGAGCGGGAAGCCGAGATCGTCGCCCAGGCCGGCCGGGCGGGGGCCGTCACGATCGCCACCAACATGGCCGGCCGCGGCACCGACATCATCCTCGGTGGTAACAGCGATTACATGGCCCGGCTCAAGCTGCGGGAGGTGCTGCTGCCCCTGCTGGTGCGTCCCGAGGAGGGCCATCGCCCGCCGGTTCCGCTGCCGCGGGAGGCCACGGGCAGTGGCTTTGGCCCCAAGACCGCCGCTCAGCCCCATGCCCCCAGTGAGGCCCGCGCCATCGGCGCCCTCTTCCCCTGCGCCCTCACCGACGCCACTGAGCAGTCGTTGGTGGAGCTGGCCCGGGAGCTGGTCAAGGCCTGGGGTGACCGGGCCCTTTCGGTGCTGGAACTCGAAGACCGCATCGCCCAAGCGGCCGAGAAGGCCCCCACCGACGATGCCCACATCCAGAACCTGCGCCGCATGATCGCCAGGGTGCGCGGCGAGTACGACGCGGTGGTGAAACAGGAGGAGGAGCGGGTGCGGCAGGCCGGCGGCCTGCACGTGGTCGGCACCGAGCGCCACGAATCGCGCCGGGTCGACAACCAGCTGCGCGGCCGCTCCGGCCGCCAGGGGGATCCGGGCAGCACCCGTTTCTTCCTCTCCCTGGAGGACAACCTGCTGCGCATCTTCGGCGGCGAACGGGTGGCCGGGCTGATGAACGCCTTCCGGGTTGAGGAGGACATGCCGATTGAATCGGGCATGCTCACTCGCTCCCTCGAAGGGGCTCAGAAGAAAGTCGAAACGTACTACTACGACATCCGCAAGCAGGTGTTCGAGTACGACGAGGTGATGAACAACCAGCGCCGGGCCGTCTATGCCGAGCGTCGGCGCGTGCTGGAAGGACGGGAACTCAAGCTGCAGGTGATCGGCTACGGGGAGCGCACCATGGATGACATCGTCGAGGCCTACGTCAATCCCGACCTGCCCGCTGAAGAGTGGGACCTGGGCCAGCTCGTGGCCAAGGTGCAGGAGTTCGTCTACCTGCTGGCCGATCTCACTCCCGAGCAGCTGCAAGGGCTGTCGATTGAGGAACTCAAGGCCTTCCTGCGGGAGCAGCTCCGCAACGCGTACGACCTCAAGGAGAGCCAGGTCGAGCAGTCACGCCCCAACCTGATGCGGGAGGCGGAGCGCTTCTTCATCCTCCAGCAGATCGACACCCTCTGGCGCGAACATCTCCAGGCCATGGATGCCCTGCGCGAATCGGTAGGGCTGCGGGGTTACGGCCAGAAGGATCCACTGATCGAATACAAGAACGAGGGGTATGACATGTTCCTTGACATGATGACCTCGATGCGCCGCAACGTGATCTATTCCATGTTCATGTTCCAGCCCCGCATGGAAAGTGCCGAGGCGTTGGCCACCGGCTGAGGCCTCAGCCGCTGTTGCTGGAGCGATCCCCCAGGAACTCCAGAATCTCGCGATCCTTGAGGTTCTGGGCCTTGGCACCGCAGCCCTCCAGCAAGGGCCGTCCCGCCGCCACGTCCCGCAGGCACTGCTGCAGCTGGGCCAGCTCGTTCTCCAGCACGTCGATCCGCTCCATCAGGTTGCGAATCACCCGGGCCTCCGCGTCGGGCAGGGCCGAGTGGGCCAGTGGATCGATGCGAACCCCTGACTGATGCACCACCCGGCCCGGGATCCCCACGACCGTGCTGTCGGGTTGCACATCGCGCAGCACCACGGAGCCCGCCCCGATGCGGGTGTTCGAGCCCACGGTGATGGCGCCGAGCACATTGGCGCCGGCGCCCACCACCACGTTCTCCCCCAGGGTGGGATGGCGCTTGCCGTGCACCTTGCCCGTCCCCCCCAGGGTGACCCCCTGATAGAGCAGGCAACGATCGCCGATCTCGGAGGTTTCCCCGATCACCACCCCCATGCCGTGGTCGATGAACACGCCGTGGCCGATCCGGGCGCCCGGATGGATCTCCACCCCCGTCAGCGACCGTCCCAGCTGGGAAAGCAGCCGGGGCAGCAGGGGGATCCCCCAGCGCCACAGCCGGTGGCTGAAGCGATGCAGCACCAGGGCGTGGAAGCCCGGGTAACAGAGAAGGATTTCGAGAGTGCTGCGGGCGGCAGGGTCGCGTTCCTTGATGATCCGCAGGTCCGCCGCCACGGTGCTCAGCAGGTGCCGGAACGAGGGACCCAAGGTGGATAGGAACAGTGGGGACAGGAAAGACGTGGAGCCGCCGGCCCGGAGCCCTGATGGCGGAGCTCAGCCCGCCTGGGCCGCTTGTGGATCAAGCAAGCCATCCGGTGGGTCGGTCAGGCCGATCTCCTTGCGCAGCAGATTGATGGTGGAGGCGCCGAGGTAGCTCTGGGCGCAATGAACCTGGGGCAGGCGCATCAGCTGGGCCCGATTCTGGCGCAGGGTCTGCTCCACCAGCGGCAGGCTCGGTCGGTCGCAGAGCACGTGGCTGGCGGCGCGCAGCAGGGCCAGCAGGCGGCTGCCCACATCCGGGTTGGCCGTCATCACCAGCAGCTCGTTGCCACGCATGCTGTGCAGGATCACCTCGGCGGCCCGCAGGATGCCGGGGCTGATGCTCACCAGGCCGACGCAGCTGCCGGTGCGCAGTTCCTTGAGCAGATCCAGCTCATGGCGGAAGTCGTTGAGGTCGACAGCCACGGCCCGGATGCCATAGCGCTGGGCAAGCTCCTCGACCGGCTGCAGGAAGTACCGGCTGGTGACCACCGTGCCGTTGCTGGAACTCTCCAGCACCGCTTCGAGTTCCTCCAGGGGCACCACTTCCACCGGCACCTCCAGGACCGGCGCCAGCTCCTCGGCGATCAGCAGCGAGGCGCCGATGTCTTCGCGGGGGGTGGAGACCAGCACCCGGGCGCCGCAGCGCAGCCTCCAGTCGATTTCCCGGGTCAGCAGTTCCCGGGCCTGTTGCAGTGTGCAGCCGGCGTTGAGCAGGCCGTCGACGCACTGGCGCACCTCCCGGTCGATGTCCGGGCGCAGGCGGTTGCGCAGGCCGGGCGGCACCTTGATCTCACGCGGCTTCTGCTGGTCGCGCACGTAGATGCCGGAGCCGGCCATGGCCTCCACCACGCCGTCATTCTCGAGTTGGCGGTAGACCTTGCTGATCGTGTTGCGATGCAGGCCGGTCTGCATGGCCAGCTGACGGGTGCTGGGCAAGCGGTGACCGGGCGGGTAGTGACGCGCCGCGATCGCGAAGCAGATCTGGTTGTACAGCTGGGTCGACGCCGGGATGTCGCTTTCCTGCTGGATGTGGAATCGCACGCCGGTGGGGACCTGCAGCTTTGACGCCACCCTACGGAGCTTCGGGCCTGGTGACAATTCCCCCTGTGGCATAGGGGGCTGTGCCGGTTGGCCGGTGGCCCAGCCCTCAGCCCTCGGCCTGGGCGAAGGCCGTGTCAGCGCCGCTGGCCTGACGCACCGGCGAGGGGATCGTGCGCACGGCCTTGGAGGCCAGGGCCGCCGCATCCTTTTCCTTGGTGAGCGGCGTTTTGCGCGGTGTCAGGAACATGATCATGTTGCGTCCTTCCCGTTTGGGATCCTGCTGAATCTCCGCGCTTTCCTCCAGGTCCTTGGCCATCCGGAAGAGGAGCAGTTCAGCTAGGGCGGTGTGCTGAATCTCACGACCCCGGAAGATCACCGTGCACTTGACCTTGTCACCGTCCTTGAGGAAGCGCACGGCCTGGCCGATCCGCACCTGATAGTCGTGGGAGTCGATCTTGTAGCGCATCTTCACCTCCTTGACTTCGGTTTGATGCGATTTCTTCTTGGCTTCCTTGGCTTTCTTTTCCTGCTCAAACTTGAACTTGCCGTAATCCATGATCCGGCAGACCGGGGGATCGGCCTTTTCGCTGACCAACACGAGATCCAGCTCCCGGTCTTTTGCCACCTCCAGGGCCTCTTCCCTGGTGATCACCCCGAGCTGGCTGCCGTCGGCATCAACCACCCGGAGCTGGGGGTAGCTGATGCGATCGTTGATGTTCGGGAGCTCTCGAACGGGGGCACGACGGTCGAAACGGGGACGAGGTGGCATTCAGAAAAGCGAGGGGGCGGAGCGGGAGGCCGCAACGGACGTGTCCATAGGGGGCACGCATACCTTCACTCTAGAACGCGCTTGACCGCCTCCAGGGCCTGTTGGAGGGGATCTTCGCCCTCCAGCCAGAGGGGCTGATGCTGACGGCGAAACCAGGTGCGCTGCCGTTTGGCGAACTGACGGGTGCGTTGCTCGGTGAGGCCGATGGCCTCGGGGTGGCTGAGCGTGCCGGCCAGCTGCCGTTTGGCTTCGCCGTAGCCGATCGTCTCGAGCAGGGGCAGGTCGTTGCCGTAGCGGCGCATCAGGCCGGCCGTTTCCTCCACCAACCCCGCGCTGTACAGCAGCCGCGTGCGCTGGGCAATCCGCTCGTGCAGTTTGGCGGGGTCGAGGCCCAGCTCCAGCACCTGCCAGGGGGGGGGCCTTGAGGCCCGTTGGGCGGAGTGGGGGCGACCGGTGGCATAGAGCACCTCCAGGGCCCGCTGGGTTCTCACCGCGTCGGCGGCGGCGATGCGTGCCGCGGCAATCGGGTCGGCCCGGGTGAGCAGTTGGTGGCAGGTGGCCTGGCCCAGGCGGGCGAGCTGGTCGCGCAGGGCTGGTTGGGGCGGCACCGCCGGCGGATCCAGGCCGCGGATCAGAGCTTGTAGGTAGAGTCCACTCCCCCCCACCAGAAAGACCATCCCGCGGCGAGTCTGCTCGGCGGCGATGCAGCTGTGGGCAGCCTGCCGGAAGGCGTGGAGGTTGATCGGTTGATCCGGCGGGCGCAGATCGAGCAATTCGTGGCGCACCCTTGCCTGCTGCAGGGCGGTGGGCTTGGCGGTGCCGATGTCCATGCCCTGATAGAGCTGGCGGGAATCCACCGACAGCACCGCCAGATCGAGGGCCTCGGCGATTCGGATCGCCAGTTCCGTTTTGCCGCTGGCGGTGGGGCCGAGCAGCACGAGCACGGGCAGGGGTGGCTGGGCCATGGGATCGGCGGGCCGGTTGGGCTGGAAGGCTGGGGCGGATCGAGGCTGATGGACCCCCGGCCTGAACAGCCTCTCAGAGGCCCCTGGGAGGCGCTCTGAGCGCGCGGTGTTAAGATCAAACCCTTCGACGGGCCTGGAGCGTTTCTTGAGCCCTCAGAATCACACTCCCCCACCTCCGATGGATGTCGCCGGTCTGGATCGGGCCGGTTCCCAGCTGTGCCAACCGGAATGAGCGATTCCTCCAAGATCGAGCACGCCTACGGCGCCGAGCAGATCCAGGTCCTGGAGGGTCTGGAGCCGGTGCGCAAGCGGCCGGGCATGTACATCGGCACCACCGGGCCCCGGGGCCTCCACCATCTCGTGTATGAGGTGGTGGACAATTCCGTTGACGAGGCCCTGGCGGGTCATTGCAGCGAAATCTTCGTCCGCCTCTGCGACGACGGCTCGGTCGAGGTCACCGACAACGGCCGGGGCATTCCCACCGACATCCATCCCCGCACCGGCAAATCCGCCCTCGAAACGGTGCTCACCGTGCTGCACGCCGGCGGCAAGTTCGGCAGTGGCGGCTACAAGGTGTCGGGCGGCCTTCACGGGGTGGGGATCTCGGTGGTGAACGCCCTCAGTGAGTGGGTGGAAGTCACCGTGCGCCGCCAGGGACAGGTTCACCGCCAGCGCTTCGAGCGGGGCAATCCGATCGGCATTCTGCGCTCGGAACCGGAGGCCAGCGGCGCCACGGGCACCGCCGTTCGCTTCAAACCCGACAGCGAGATCTTCACCGGCGGCATCGCCTTCGATTACACCACCCTCTCGGGCCGGCTGCGTGAACTGGCCTACCTCAACGGTGGCGTTCGGATCGTCTTCCGGGATGAGCGCGCCCTGGCCCAATCCCCTGAAGGCGAGGCCCACGAGGAGATCTACCACTACGAAGGCGGCATTCGCGAGTATGTGGCCTATATGAATGCGGGCAAGGATCCCCTCCATCCCGACATCATCTACGTCAACAATGAAAAGGATGGCGTTCAGGTGGAAGCCGCCCTGCAATGGTGCGTCGATGCCTACTCCGACAGCATTCTCGGCTTCGCCAACAACATCCGCACCGTGGATGGCGGCACCCACATCGAGGGCCTCAAAACGGTGCTGACCCGCACCCTGAACACCTTTGCCAAGAAGAGGAACAAGCGCAAGGACGCCGATCCCAATCTGGCCGGCGAAAACATCCGGGAAGGCCTCACCGCCGTGCTCTCCGTCAAGGTGCCGGATCCTGAGTTCGAGGGGCAGACCAAAACCAAGCTCGGCAACACCGAAGTGCGCGGCATCGTCGACACGGTGGTAGGGCAATCCCTCGGTGAGTTCCTGGAGTTTCACCCCCAGGTGATCGACCTGATCCTGGAGAAGGCGATTCAGGCTTTCAATGCCGCCGAGGCGGCGCGACGAGCCCGGGAGCTGGTGCGGCGCAAGTCGGTGCTGGAGAGCTCCACCCTGCCCGGCAAGCTGGCCGACTGCAGTTCCCGGGATCCCTCCGAATCGGAGATCTATCTGGTGGAGGGCGATTCCGCTGGCGGCTCCGCCAAGCAGGGCCGGGATCGGCGCTTCCAGGCGATCCTGCCACTGCGCGGGAAAATTCTCAACATCGAGAAAACCGACGACGCCAAGATCTACAAGAACACAGAGATCCAGGCCTTGATCACCGGCCTGGGCCTCGGTATTAAGGGGGAGGAGTTCAACGAGTCGGCACTCCGTTATCACCGCATCGTGATCATGACCGATGCGGATGTGGACGGCGCCCACATCCGTACGCTGCTGCTCACTTTCTTCTATCGCTATCAGAAAACCTTGCTGGAGGGGGGTTACATCTACATCGCCTGTCCGCCCCTCTACAAGGTGGAGAGGGGCAAGAATCACACCTACTGCTACAACGAGCAGGATCTCAAGACAACCCTGCAAGGCTTCGGTGAGAAAGCCAACTACACGATCCAGCGCTTCAAGGGATTGGGCGAGATGATGCCAAAGCAGCTCTGGGAAACCACCATGGATCCCACCACCCGCACCATGAAACGGGTGGAGATCGAGGATGCCGCCGAAGCTGATCGCATCTTCACGATCCTGATGGGTGACAAGGTGGCACCCCGCCGGGAATTCATCGAGCGGCACAGCGCCGAACTCGATTTCGCCCAGCTCGACATTTGATGGACTGGCGCTTGCCCTGGGTGCTGGGTCTCGCCCTGATCGCACCAGCCGCCCTTCCGGCTGGTGGGGGGGAGCGCCGATCGCCGGAATTGCGGCGGCGTCAGAGCCAGGAACCGCTGCTGGCGTCCGGGCCCCTGCTGTTGCGGTGCGCGCCCCAGCACTCCGCCCCTGCCCTGGCCCAGCTCGATGGCAGCGTTCCCTTGCGTCTGCTGCGCACCTGGTGGGAACCTGGCGGTGACCGCTGGCTGCAGGTTCAGCTGCCTGGCCCGGCGGCCGGCCAACCCCGCCGCGGCTGGTTGCCGGGGTGAGGGAGGCCCTGCTTGTGGCGCTTGGCGCCATTCCGGGCGCCTGGCTCAGGCTGCGGCTGATCAACCATTTCGAGCCGATGCTGCCCCGCCGCCACTGGGCCACCTTCGGCGTGAATGTGGTGGCCGCCTTCGCCCTTGGCCTTCTGGTTGGCCTGGATCGCCGGTGTGGCTTGGCGGGCAGTGGTTTGCTGCTGCTGCTGGCCACCGGCTTTCTCGGCAGCCTCAGCACCTTCTCCACCTTGATGGTGGAGCTGCTGCAGGAGCTTCGCTTGGGCCACGGGGCCGAGGCGGGCCTGCTGGCTGGAGGTTCGGTGCTGGCTGGGCTGCTGGCCGTGCAAGTGGGATTGTGGGTGGGGGCGTTCTGAGGTGAGGCGACGCCTGCGCTTCGAGCTCTGGGAGCTGGCCCTAGTGGCCGCCGGAGCCGTGCCAGGTGCCCTGTTGCGCTGGAGGATCGAGGTGCAGCTCGGCCCGCTGCTGGCCAGCGGGGCCGCTGGGGTGGCGGCTGCCAACTTGCTCAGCAACCTGCTGGGTTCCTTTCTGCTTGGCGTCCTAGCTGGGCCGATTCCCTGGCGTGCGCCGCTGCTGTTGCTCGGCGGGATCGGCTTCTGCGGCTCGCTCACCACCTTCAGCTCCTGGATGCTCGATCTGGTGCGGCTGCGGCAGCAGGACCAGATCCAGGGCGCCCTGGCCCTGCTGGTGGCCAGCCTGGTGCTAGGGCTGGCGGCGGCGGCGGCCGGGCTGGCGCTCAGCAGGGCCGGCCTCAGGCCTCCAGGGCCGCCTCGATCGCCGCGGTGAGCTCAGCGCCATCCGGTTCGACGGCGCTCTTGAAGCGGCCCAGCACGGTGCCATCCCGACCCACCAGGAACTTCTCGAAGTTCCACTCCACGTCGCCAGCCGGCTCCACCTGGGTGAGCAGGTCGTAGGGGGCGGTTTTGGTGCCCTTGGCATGCACCTTGTCGAACAGGGTGAAGCTGGCGCCGTAGGTGGTGGAGCAGAACTGCTGGATCTCGCTGAGGCTGCCGGGTTCCTGGGCGCCGAAGTCGTTGCAGGGGAATCCCAGCACCTGCAGCCCCCGGGGGCCGTAGGTGTCCTGCAGGGCCTGAAGCCCGGCGTATTGGCGCGTGAAGCCACAGCGGCTGGCCACGTTGACGATCAGCAGCACCTGGCCACCGAGGTCGCCGAGCCGTTGCTGGGCTCCGGTGGCGCTGGTCACCACCACATCCGACACATTCACCGCCATGGAACCAACTGCAGTCGATCGGACCCTAAACGCTCCGGAGGAAGGCGGTTCTTTCTCCCCATACACTCGGGGGGCTGCGATCCTCCGGGCCGATGAGCGAGGCAACCAGCGCCACCACGGCTAGCAACAGCAGCCTGCAGGTGGCGGAGATCGTGGCCCGCCAGTTGCAGGGCCTGCTGGCCGCAGGCAACTACGACGGCGTCAAACTGCTGCTGGAGCCGGTGCAGCCGGTGGACTGCGCCGAGGCGATCGGCTCTCTGCCCCGCACCCTCCAGGCCCTGGCCTTCCGCCTGCTCGCCAAGGACGAGGCGATCGAGGTGTACGAGTACCTCGACCCCGCCGTGCAGCAGACCCTGCTGGAGCGCCTGCGCTCCGGGGAGGTGCTGGAGCTGGTCGAGGAGATGTCCCCGGATGATCGGGTGCGGCTGTTCGATGAACTGCCGGCCAAGGTGGTGCGGCGGCTGCTGATGGAGCTGAGTCCGGCGGAGCGGCGGATCACGGCCCAGCTGCTCGGCTATGAGTCGGAAACGGCGGGCCGGTTGATGACCACCGAGTTCATCGACCTCAAGGAGTTCCACAGTGCCGCCCAGGCCCTCGACATCGTGCGCCGCCGCGCCCGGGACACCGAGACCGTCTACAGCCTCTATGTCACCGACGGCTCCCGCCACTTGACCGGCATCCTGTCGCTGCGGGACCTGGTCACCGCCGAGCCCGAAGACCGCATCGGCGATGTGATGACCCGGGAGGTGGTCAACGTCACCACCACCACCAACCAGGAGGAGGTGGCCCGGATCATCCAGCGCTACGACTTCCTGGCCGTGCCGGTGGTGGACCGGGAGGAGCGACTGGTGGGGATCGTCACCGTGGATGACGTGATCGACGTGATCCAGCAGGAGGCCACCCGCGACCTCTACGCCGCCGGTGCCGTGCAGGCGGGCGATGAGGACGATTACTTCCAGAGCAACCTGTTCACCGTGGCCCGCCGTCGGGTGGTGTGGCTGCTGGTGCTGCTGGTGGCAAACACCGGCACCTCAGCGGTGATCGCCTCCGAGGAGGGCGTTCTCCAGGAGGTGGTGCGCCTGGCGGCCTTCATCCCGCTGCTGATCGGCACCGGCGGCAACGTCGGCGCCCAGAGCTCCACGGTGGTGATCCGGGGCCTGAGCACCCAGAGGATCCAGTCGCTCGGGCTCTGGCGCACGGTCGGGCGGGAGGCGCTCTCCGGGCTGTTGCTTGGCCTGCTGCTGGTGATCGTGGTGGTGCCCTGGGCCTGGCAGGTGGGTGGGGGGATGCTGGTGGCCACGGCGGCGGGGATCAGCCTGGTGTGCATCACCACCCTGGCGGCCACGGCCGGGGCGTCCCTGCCGTTGCTGTTTCACCGGCTGGGCCTCGATCCGGCCCTGATGTCGGCGCCGTTCATCACAACCGCCACCGACGTGGCCGGGGTGTTCATCTACCTGCAGACCGCCTCCTGGCTGCTCAACCACGGGGGCCTTTCGCCCTGAACCCAGCGCCCTCTCAACCCACCCCCCTCAAGCTTCAGCCTCGCGGGAACCGCCCTGGCAGGTCTTCAGGATTTCGTGGGTTTCCTGAGAGCGCCTTCACACTTCTTTAGGTTAGGCTTCACACACCTGCATGAGCTTCGCTGTGGTTGTCGCTCTAGCTCTCGATCGCCCCCTTGATCCGAAGGCTGTCCCTGGGTCCAGGCCTCTCCAGGCCGTCTCCCGTTCCCTTCCCCCGGTCGATGGGGACCTGGTTCGCTCCTACCTTCGTGACATCGGCCGGGTGCCCCTGCTCAGCCATGAGCAGGAGATCACCCTGGGCCGCCAGGTGCAGGAGCTGATGCGGCTCGAGGAGGCGGAACAGGAGCTGGAGA
>Ga0247837_1000162_pt1 | contig 128199 bp, 100 predicted proteins | sample LaCtaG_2_FD_187115 | JGI IMG/M metagenome (GOLD analysis project Ga0247837, IMG submission 187115) | Freshwater microbial communities from meromictic Lake La Cruz, Castile-La Mancha, Spain - LaCruzMarch2015_14.5m | ecosystem: Environmental > Aquatic > Freshwater > Lake | place: Spain...
CCGGGTTGATGTCCTCGGAGGTGACGCCGACGACGGTGGTGTGCAACGTGTGCACGCGATCCCCAGCCGCATCGGTGAAGGTGTTCGTCACGGTGATCAGGTCCCTGCCGGCGATCCGGCGCACCGCGGTGAGTTCGACATCGATATGTAGTTCGTCACCGGCCACGATGGGGCGGTGCTGCTCGAAGACCTCCTCGGTCTGCACATAGGTGTCATAGCCGACGACGACGGACTCAAACATCAGGCGGTTGCAGGACATCCCCGGAGTCGAGGTGAAGGTCAGCGGCGCCACCAGTTCCGAATAGCCCAGCTTCGCCGCGGCGTCGACATCCCAGTGCGCCGGGTGATAGTCCTGCACGGCCCGGGCGTACTCGCGGACCTTCTCGCGGCCGACCAGGTAGGTGCCGTCCATCTGGTAGTGGTGGCCGACCCGGGATTCGAGATCCGGCGTCTCTGATGCTGCGGTCATGAATTTCGCCCAACTGTCTGTCGGCCTGTTCGCGCAAGCCGAATCTCGTCACCCTAGCCGCGCTACTGCTCCAACTGGACGACCGTGCGCGATTGAAGATTCGGGGCGATCATTTCCGCGAGAATCCGCTGATGTTCCGGATGATCGCGATAGGCGATGAAGGACGCACGGTCCTCGAATGTGCCGATCACCGCGAAGTCATTGGCCCCCGGCGTGAGGCCGACGTCCGACCCGCACAGATAGCTGCGCACACCATCGAAACGTGCGACCAGACCGCGAAGCGCATCGGCGATCCCGCGGTCGTCGTAGTCCTCGTCGCGCCACTTGAAAGTCACTACGTGAGTGAAAGCCATGGGCTCCACTGTAGAGACCATGGGTATCGGTGGGTCGGCTCCGCGGGTGCAACGATAGAGCGATGACCGCAACGCTGGTCGCCAAGAACCTGGCGGGCGGATTCGCCCACCGCACCCTGTTCGGGGGCCTGGACCTCACCGTCGCGCCGGGCGACGTCATCGGTGTTGTCGGTGTCAACGGTGCGGGCAAAAGCACACTGCTGCGGATCCTGGCCGGCGATGTCGAGCCACTCGATGGCACCGTCAGCCTCGCACCGGCCGATGCGTTCGTCGGGTGGCTTCCCCAAGAGCATCAGCGGGTACCCGGTGAGACCGTCGCCGGCTATATCGCGCGGCGCACCGGGTGCGCCGCGGCGACGATCGCGATGGAGGCGGCGGCCGTGGTCCTGTCAGATCCGGGCACTGCCGCGACCGGTGATGATCCAGCTGATGTCTACTCCGCGACGCTGGACCACTGGCTGGCCAGCGGCGCGGCGGATCTCGACGAGCGACTGCCGGCCGTGCTGGCCGATCTGGGCCTGGACTCTCCTGCGATCCGGCCGGAGTCGACGCTGATGACCGCATTGTCCGGCGGGCAGGCGGCGCGGGTCGGATTGGCGGCCCTGGTGGTGTCGAGGTTCGACATCGTCCTGCTCGATGAGCCGACCAATGATCTGGATCTCGACGGTCTAGCCCGACTGGAGGACTTCGTGCGTGATTTGCGCGGCGGGGTGGTGCTGGTCAGTCACGACCGGGAGTTCCTCGCCCGCAGCGTCACTCGCGTTCTGGAGCTTGATCTCGCGCAAAACACCACCACCGTCTTCGGCGGCGGATACGACAGTTATCTGGAAGAACGTGAGGTCGCCCGCCGGCACCGCCGGGATGAGTACGACGAGTTCGCCGATAAGAAGGCCGATCTGGTGGCGCGCGCACGAACTCAGCGGGAGTGGTCGAGTCAGGGTGTTCGCAACGCGATGCGCAAGGCCCCGGACAACGACAAGATCCGGCGGCGCGCGGCGACGGAGTCCAGCGAGAAGCAGGCGCAGAAGGTGCGACAGATGGAGAGCCGGATCGCCCGCCTCGCCGAGGTTGCCGAACCGCGCAAGGAGTGGACGCTGGAGTTCACCATCGGCTCGGCGCCCCGGTCGAGTTCGGTGGTGGCCACCCTCGACAATGCCGTTGTGCGACAGGGGGATTTCGTCCTGGGCCCGGTGTCGCTGCAGGTCGATGCCGGCGAGCGGATCGGTATCACCGGACCCAACGGTGCCGGGAAGTCGACGCTGCTGAAGCTGCTCCTTGGTCGCCAACAGCCAGATGAGGGCCGGGCGAGTCTGGGCGCCAGTGTTGCCATCGGCGAGATCGACCAGGCCCGTGCCGACTTCTCCGGTCCCGGGCGACTCGTCGACCGCTTCGAGCAGTGGGTGCCGTCCTGGTCGACCGCCGATATGCGCACCCTGCTCGCCAAATTCGGGCTGCGCGCCGATCATGTCGAACGTGCCGTCGAGGAACTCTCACCCGGTGAGCGCACCCGCGCCGGCCTTGCGCTGCTGCAGGCCCGCGGAACCAACGTGCTCGTGCTCGATGAGCCGACAAACCATCTCGATCTCGCCGCCATCGAACAACTCGAACACGCGCTGGAGAGCTATGACGGTGCACTGCTGCTGGTGACACACGACCGCCGGATGCTGCAGAACGTTCGGTTGGACCGGTCCTGGTCGGTGCTCGATGGTCGGGTTGTCGAGGTGTAACTCGCCGCCGCGACATCGACCGCAGAAAACGGAAACTGACTACCTCAGGGCAGCGTCGTGCCGGTCTCCTGCTCAGCGAATTCCCAGAGCCGCGTGGCGTCCGCGTAGTCGCAGGCCACGGCGGCCCGGCCACTGAGCGTCGGGCCGCCCTTGAGTCCGAACCGGCTGTCGATGCCGACATAACTGCCGGGCGGGATCGGCTCGGTAATGCAGTACAGCGTCGGCGCGGCACCGGCGTCAATGTCATTGGCCAGCACCGTGGCCGATGCCCGGACCACTCTGTGGAAGGCCGCCATCACCCGTTCATCGGAGACGTTTGACAGATTCGACGCCACCCAACCCGGGTGGGTCAGATAGGTGTGCACCGGCGAGCCCGCGGCGCGCAACCGCCGATCCAGTTCCAGCCCCCAGAGCATCACCGCGAGTTTCGAGCGACCATAGGCGGGAAACGCCGACCACTTGCTGCTGCGAAGGTGCGGATCGTCGAAGGCGATCGTTGCCGACCGGTGCGCATCCGAGCCGACGTTGATGATCTGCGACCGCACCCGCGGAAAAAGCAGATTGGTCAACGCGAAGGGGCCGAGAAAGTTGGTGGCCATCGTGGTCTCGAAGCCATCGACGGTATCTGTGCGGTGTTGGGCGACCACACCGGCATTGTTGATCAGGATGTCCACGTCGCCGTCGAACAGTGCCGGGAACGCCCGCACTGACGACTGATCGGCGAGGTCGAGTTTGACCACCGAGGTGTCCCCGCCCATCTCGGCGGCGCGCTGCGCCCCGAGTTCGAGGTTGCGGACCGCCAGGATCACCTGGGCGCCCGCACGGGCCAGGGAGCGCGCGGTGGCAAGCCCCACCCCGTTGGTCGCACCGGTCACGATGATGCGCTTGCCGCTGAGATTGCCGAGTCGGCTCACCGACCACCGTGTCGTCACGGATGGAGCCTAGCTACCGCGCAATTGAGCCAAACCGTTGACATGACAGATCCAGGCTGGTTGTCTACGGCCGATGAGCGCCCGCGCGAGGAGCAGGCTGGGCCGGTGAGAGACGCTGCCCGTGAGATCGAGAACCTGGTGTACACCTATGCTGAGTTGCTCGATGCCGGTGATCTCGACGGGGTCGCTGCGCTCTTCGCGCACGGGCGAATCTGCGGTGTTGAGAACGGCCCGCCGGAGACTGTGTTCGCCGGTGCCGAACGGGTGCGGCAGATGTATGACATGGCCACCCGGATCTACCCGGACGGCACTCCCAAGACCAAGCACCTGACCAGCAACCTGCGGATCCGCGTCGACGAGGCCGCGGGCACCGCGGAGAGCAAGGCCTACTACTGCGTGACCCAGTCCACCCCGGAGTTTCCCTTGCAGGTCATCGTGACCGGGCACTACCACGACACCTTCCACCGTATCGACGGGGCGTGGTGGTTTGATTCCCGGACGATGTTCGTCGACCAGATCGGCGACACCAGCCAGCACCTGAAGTTCTGAGCGCGGTGGCCACTTCGTTCGATGCGGCCGCAATCATGGCGGCCGCGCAGCAGAAGGAGGACCTGGCCGACTGGGGTCCGCTCCCGTTCGAGGGACCACTGGAAATACTCACCGCCAGTTACGCCGTCGCCGATCTGAACGACGTCGGTGTGCACGTCCTGCGGGCCGGCCTGATTCACAGTCTGCGGATGAGACTGCGCGCCCAGGAGTGGATCCGGTGCCATCCGGAGATTACCGAGGAGCAGATCCTGGCTCCCGTCGTCGTAGTGGGCATGATGCGCAGTGGCACCACCCTGCTGCAGCGCCTGCTGGGCTCCGACGACCGTTTCCAGTGCGCCTACGGCTGGGAGGTCGCGGAGGTCGCCCCCAAGCTTGACGGCCAGTGGCCGACCGCCGCAGTCGAGGACCCACGGATAGCGACCAGTGAGCGGCGGGAGACCATCTCGCGGGAACTGGCACCGGACCTGTTCACCATCCATCCGATGTACGCCCGGGAACCCGAGGAGGAGATCGTCTTCCTCGCCGACGCGTTCCTGTCCCACGTGCCCGAATCCGGCGCCCATGTGCCGGAGTACCGATCGTGGATCGACACCCAGGACTTCACTCCCGCCTACGGGTATCTGCACCGCATGCTGCAGTTCCTGCAATGGCAGAAGCGGCAGGCCGGCGGGATCTCCACCGCACGCCATGCACTCCGACCGGGTGGACCGCCACCGCATCGGTGCGGAGTGGCTGAACCGGATGGGATGGACCAACGACCGCGCCATGGGCACCCGGGCACGCTGGGCCGGCGAGCTTGCCCGTTGCACGGACATCGAGTTCGGGGACGCCGTCGCCGACCCGATCGGTCAGGTGTCCCGTGTGTACGACGCGATCGGAGTGCCGTTCACCGGTGCTGCGGAGGCCGCGATGCGACGCTGGCTCCAACGGCGACCGCCCGAACCCGGACGCCCGCCCTACGCACCCTCCGACTACGGACTCGAGGAACAGCGAATCGACGAAAGATTCGCCGACTACAACAGCCGGTTCCGTTCCGGCGCGACCCCTGCGAGGAGAACCTGACATGACTGACTTCACCGGTGACCCTGTGGCGACTGCCTCGCAGCACGAACAGGAACTGGCCGCACTTGAGCTCACGACGCATCCGGTTGTGCGGGCCGCCTACGGCAGGGTCGCCGAAAACTGGCTCGCCCGTTCCAAACCGTCCGACGCAATGCGGGCCTGCTTCGACGACGCCTTCACCGAGGTGATGTTCTCGGCGGCGGTGTGGTCGTCCAACCAGGACACGTTGCGGCCGAAGGTCAGCTGCATCACCCGAATTGGCCACCCGGTATCCGGGCGCTCCATTCCCGGATCACGTTGGGGCATTGACAATCCCGACTCCGTCTACCGGGTGATCCCAATCTCCGGCGACCAGCGGTACGTGATCAACGGACGGGTCGGCCACCATCGGATGGCGGAGAACTACTTCACTCTCTGGGATGCCAACATGGGCACTGTGGCGGTGCTCAACGGCCGCACCATGGAGGTTGGATCAGACGGATCCTTCACGATCACGGTGGACTCCGATCCCGCGGGTGATCGGCCGAACCACGTGCAGACCACGCCGGAGGCGCACGAGTTTTACATCCGCGATGTGTTGCTCAATTGGGACCGCGATGACGTGAACCATCTTGCTGTGGAGCGCCTCGGTAAGCCACCGTCGACTCCCGCGCGCACACTCGACGAGCAGGCGGAAGCCACGGCTGAGATGATGGCCCACTTTGCGAATTTCACTGGCAAGCTCAGCCACGGTGTGTACAAGATGGCTCCCAACAATTTCAATCTCGCCTGGTCGGCCGACAAGGTCGGCGCCATGCGCAATCAGGTGTACGTGATGGGCCGCTTCGACCTGAGCCCCGGTGAAGCTTTCGTGGTCGACGTCAGCGACGGCGGCGCCGAGTACTTCACTGTTCCGTTGAGCAACATTTGGGGCACCACATTGAACATCGTTGATCGCACCGGCAGCCTCAATAAGGCACAGTCGACGCCCAACGGCGACGGCACCTACACCTACGTGATCGCGCCCACCGACCCCGGTGTCGCCAACTGGATCGACTCCGACGGACTCCTCGAAGGCATCCTGACCTTGCGGATGGCCGAGTTCGGCGGTGACGGACCCGCTCCGGATCTCGGCGCCCGCGGGAGAGTGGTGAAACTTGATCAGCTTGAACGGCAGGTAGAGGGCCTGCGCAGGGTGTCAGAATCCGAACGCGCGGTTGAGTTGGCCGACCGCCGCGCGGCCTACCTTCGTCGGCTTCCCGAAGGGACGAACTGATCATGGGCCGCTGGTTGATCACGGGGTGCTCCACCGGGTTCGGGCGTGAGATCGCCCGGGCGGCGCTGGAAGCCGGTCACAGCGTGGCGGTCACCGCGCGGAACGTCGACGCCGTGGCAGATTTCGTCGATCAGTTCGGCGACCGCGCATTGGCACTGCCACTCGATGTCACCGATCGCGACCAGATCACCTCCGCTGTCGGCAGCGTGGAGAAGACTTTCGGCGGCATCGACGTACTGGTCAACAACGCCGGGTATGGATACATGGCAGCCGTGGAGGAAGGCGAAGACGCCGAGGTTCGCAAACTCTTCGACACCAACTACTTCGGCGTGGTGGACACGCTGAAGGCCGTGCTCCCGGCGATGCGCGCGCGGCGATCAGGTCACGTTATCAACATCTCGTCCATGACGGGACTAGTCGCAAACCCGCCGAACGCCTACTACTCGTCGACCAAGTTCGCCCTCGAGGCGCTCACCGAGGCGCTTGCCAAGGAGGTCGGACCGCTCGGCATCAAGGTGACGGCGATCGAACCGGGTGCATTCCGAACCGATTGGGCTGCCCGGTCCATGCAGGAATCATCAACCCCCATCGGTGATTACGACGATAACGTTGGCGCACGCAAGACGCTGATCAAGCAGTTTGCCGATCATCTCCCCGGTGATCCCCGCAAGGTCGCCGAGGCCGTACTGATGGTCGCCGGCCTGGATGAGCCGCCGTTGCGCCTGCTGCTCGGGCGGGACGTCCTGGCTGCGGTCCGCGAGAAGATCGCCGACCTGACCGCCTCGATCGACCATTGGGAGTCGGTCACCAAGAACGTCAATTTCCCGAAGGACTAGCCATGGGATCACTCAACGGCCAGGTTGCGCTTATCACCGGGGCCGCACGTGGGATGGGGCGCGCGCACGCGGTCAAGCTCGCCTCCGATGGTGCCGCCATCATCGCGATCGACATCTGCGCAGAGTTCGAGTCGACCGACTACCCCGGGGCAACTGTCGACGACCTGGCCACCACCGTGCGACTGGTTGAGGACGGTGGCGGCCGAATTCTTGCCCGGCAGGGCGACGTTCGCGACGGCGATTCCATTGCGGCGGTTCTCGACGAGGGACTGCGGGCCTTCGGCGGGCTCGACATCGTCATCGCCAATGCCGGCATCATCCGGATCACCGACACCGATGACCGGTACCGCACCTTCCGCGACATCATTGACGTCAATCTCGTCGGTGCGTGGAACACCGTCGACGTCGCGATACCGGCGCTGATCAAGGGCGGCCGCGGCGGATCGATTGTGCTCGTCAGTTCGACGCAGGGGATCAAGGCCTCAGGTACTGAGCGCGCGGGTCTGTAGGCCTATGGCGCCGCGAAGCGGGGTCTGGTTGCACTTATGCAGGGATGGGCGAGTCAGCTTGCGCCGCATTCAATTCGGGTCAACACCATTCACCCCAGCGGGTTCGCGACCGACATGATCGTCAATGAGGCGACCATCGGCCTGGCGGCGGCACACGATGCCTGGCTGGCCACCCAGCAGAACGCGTTGCCGATCGGACTCCTGGCTCCGGACGACGTCGCGGGCGCGGTGGCATGGCTGGTCTCCGATGCAGCCAGGTTCATCACCGGCATCTCCTGGCCACTGGACGCCGGATTTACCGTTCGGTGAATGCGGCTCCTTAGTCTTCTGCGGCAACCAGCGAGCTGAAACGAATGCCCGGGTTGTCCTCCGCGAACCCCTGCAGTCGCCACTTGGTGGTGAACAGGGCGAGCATGACGCCATCGGCCCGGGTGAGGACTTCCATCGACACCTGCTTGTCCACGAACGGTGCGTCCTCGGGGTCGACTGCGCGCGCGACGGTGTAGGGGAGGGATTCCAACGCGATGGGCGAACCGAACTCCGACGCCATCCGGTGGCTGGCGACCTCGAACTGCATCGGGCCCACGGCGGCCAGCACCGGCGACTGGTCGCCGCGACGATCCGAACGCAAGACCTGAACCACGCCCTCCTGAGCCAGTTGCTCGATCCCGCGGCGGAACTGCTTGTGCTTGCCGGGGTCGGTGCCGCGGGCGACGGCGAAATGTTCTGGGGAGAAGCTCGGTATCGGTGGAAACTGCACCGGCACATCGCGGAAGAGGGTGTCCCCCGGTCGCAACGCGGCGGCATTGGCCAAGCCGATCACGTCTCCCGGCCACGCGTTATCGAGGGTTGTGCGCTGTTGGCCGAAAACCGATTGGGCGTACTTGGTGACGAATGGCTTGCCGGTGGCGGCGTGAGTGAGGACGTCACCGCGTTCGAAGGTGCCCGAGCAGACTCGCGCATAGGCGATCCTGTCGCGGTGCGCGGAGTCCATACCGGCTTGAACCTTGAAAACGAATGCGCTGAAGGGGGATTCGACCGGACGAAGATGGCCGTCGACATCGAGCTGGCCATTCGGCGCCGGCGCGAGCCGGACCAGATTATCCAGCAGTTGGTTCACCCCGAAGTTAAGCGCCGCAGACGTGAACAGCACCGGCGTCGTTTCGCCGGCGAGAAATGCCTCTTGGTCGTGGTCTCCACCGTCGGCGGTGAGCAGTTCGCACTCCTCGGTCGCGTTGACCCAATCGTCACCGGCGGCCTCCTCGGCGCGATCGGGTGGAATGTGCTCCTCGGGTGCCGCGGTGGCACCGCCCGCGGTGCGGGTGAACCGGATGAAATTGCCGGTGCGCCGGTCGAGGACGCCCTTGAAGTCGCCGGCGATACCGACCGGCCACGTTAACGGTGTGGGCTTGAGTCCGATGCGGTCGGAGATCTCGTCAAGGAGGTCCAGAGCGTGGCGGCCCGGACGATCCCACTTGTTGATCACCGTGATGATCGGGATGCGGCGATGACGACACACTTGAAAAAGCTTCAGGGTTTGGGGTTCCAAGCCTTTCGCTGCGTCGATCAGCATGACCGCGCAATCGACGGCGCTGAGCACCCGGTAGGTGTCCTCGGAGAAATCGGCGTGCCCGGGTGTGTCGAGCAGGTTGATCACGCAGTCTTGCCCATCGGGGGAGTGGTAGGGGAACTGCAGAGCCGTAGAGGTGATCGAGATGCCTCTGGCCTTCTCCATCTCCATCCAGTCCGACACCGTGGCGCGCCGCCCGGCCTTTCCGTGGATGGCCCCCGCCTCGGTGATCACGCGAGCGTGCAGGACGAGTGCCTCGGTGAGTGTGGACTTACCCGCGTCGGGGTGACTGATCACCGCGAAGGTCCGTCTTCGGAGTGCTTCGGTCCTCAGACGCAGCGCCGCGGACCCGGTTGGGGTTGGATGGGTCTGCACTCAGTTCTCGGGTCGTGTGAGGTTCAGAGCCGGGTCTAGGACCGCTCCTGCAGCCTGCGCCCACACCAGGACTCCGACGAGTCCGGCGGTGGCGATCAGTCCGACGTTTGCCGCGATGGGAAGGCCGATCGCGTTGATCAGGCCCGCAATCGGCTGCCCGTTGATCATCTGCTCGATTCCGGCGAGGACCAGATTCACGGAGTAGGCCGGCAGTGAAATCAGAAATGCGTTGAGGATATCTGCGGTAGGCAGCAGTGCCGCGTAGAGGCCGGCGATCGCGAATGACACCCGGTCGGCGATCGCGGTGATTCCCTCCTGGAGGCCGTTGATGAATTCGTCGGGCGTCGGTAGCGAGAACGACAGGGTTGGAAGCGAAAATGACTGCACCGCAAGTGCGATCGCGGAGATTTCCCTGGCCAAAGAACCCTGCGGTCCGAAGTCGGCGACGAAATCGCTGACACCCTCTCCGATCCCGCTAACCAAGCGGCTCAACACCTCGAGTGGACTGACGTCGGGGAACAGCCCGAACGGAACAACCACGTTGGCATCGGGTTGGACGGCGGAGGTGAATCCGTGTGCCGGGTCCCCGTAGCCGAGATCCACGATCACTTTCAGAACGGGCTGGATCAGGTCGGCAATGGGTGTACCGATCAGGGGAAGCAACCGCAAGGGCTCCAGCAGGGGCAGATTCTCGGTCGGCATGAAGAGGTATCGCTGCGTCGGTGACGTCGTGGGCAGTTCGATGGCGGTGCCGCCCAGCGCGATCGGAGTGACGGTCGTCGGGGTGACGTAATCGGCGTCGGCGTACTTGGTGTGGACGAAGACTATTCCGAGTCCCGCATTCAGAACTGACAGCAGGTTCAGTGGATACCGTGGGAAGTCGGCAAATCCGTCATACTCCAACGCGTAATTCGTTGTGGGATAGGCGTCTTCAGGTGTTCCGCCGTAAAACTCGATACCCAGACTGGCCAGGGAAAGGCCGGGGAACCGCGACAGAAAGCCTCCGTTTGGGTTCATCTCGTTACCCACGAAAACGAAACTGATCGACTCCCGCAGGCCCTCGGGGATCGTGGGTAGAGGGAATTTGGGCGGAACGTACTCCGAGTTCGGGGGGACGTACCCGGCTTGGAGCAGGGAGCCGATGATCGCGCTCTGCGAGTACCCGAACACCGTCGTCGTGGTCCCGGCGGGCAGTTTCGCCAGGGTGTCCGAAACGATCGTCAGCCCCTGATCCACCGAGGTGCTCAGCGGCAGGCTCTTGACGCCGGTGATCGGGTACAGCCCCTCGGGTGTGAACACCACCTGGGGCGCCAAGGTGCCACCCGGGCTGTTTGGTCCCACATAGAAGGTCATCACGTTGTCGACGTAGGTCTGCGACGGGATCGGAACGCCACTCGGCCCGGGGATGAGCGGCAGGGTGGCCGCCAATGCCGGGACCGCCGCCGTGCTGGCAGCCGAAGTGCGGCGGCCGACCGCCAACCCGGTCCATTCCAGCGGGGAACCGACCGGAACCGCCGGCACTCCGTCCGCGGCCGGATCGACACCGATACCGGCCGGCGTGCTCACCATCTCCGACACCGGTGCGGGTTGCGCGGTTGGTGCCGAATCCGTTCGCTCGGCCGGAACCGACACCGCCGGGGAGACCGATGCCCGGGTCGCGGCCCGCGCGACGCCGGCCAATGCCGCCCTGGGGCTTGGCGGGGTTACGGCGGGCGACGGCGGCCGCGTAGTGCCGTTGCGTTGGGCGGCCGACCGGGGCGGGGTGCTGCCGACGACTCTGGCCGGGGTGGCACTTTGCCGCGGTGCGGCGGCCTGGGTGTCCGAGTCTGCATTAACCCCCGCTGAGGGGGTATCCGGTCCTGCCGCGGGAGTATCGGCCCAGGCGACCGCGGACGTGCTGAAGGCGGCAGCACCAACGCCGAGGGCGACCGCCAAGCCACCGACCCGGCCGATGAGATCACTGGCGCGCACGGCGTCCCCGCTCTGCTAAAAAATTCCTGAATTTTATCTGAGAGAAAGACTATCCGATCGCTGTCAGGGGCGCTACGGCGTCGCCCGCGGGAAAGGGCGAGGACCGCCTGTGCAGCGGCACGGGCCGGCGGAGTCTGGGTGCGGCCTGCGACTGTGTGCGACGATCAACGCGTGATCCACCGCCCCCGCGTCGTCGCACCGGCCCTCGTTGGCCTCGTCGCCGCCGGCGCGGTGGCCGCGTCAGGACTTGCGACTCCGGCATTGGCGGATCCGGCCCCGCCGTCTCCCACTTATCCGATACCGGCGCCGCCGACGCCGCCCGCCCCGACCGCGGCGCCGGTGGCCGCGGAACCGATGCCGGGCGATCCCACCGCCCCGCCACCGCCGCGTGATCCCTTCGCGCCGTACGTTCCGGAGATCCCGAATCAGTCGTACGGTTCCGGCAATTCCGGCGGCGGCGTGTTCGGCACCCTCAAGGATCTATGGCGGCAGGTCCAGAACCCCACCTTCGCTCCGGGTGACATCGCGGGACCCGGCGCTCCTGGCGCGCAGCCGTCAATCTCGGCACCGGTACCCGCGCTGCCGCCCGGATACGTCTCGATCAACTTCCCGGGTTCCGAGGCGCCAGCGGCGGCGGCCGGAAGCGAGGCCGCAAGCGGTGGTCCGGGCCTGCCGCCGGGCTACTACCCACTTGACGGCCCCCCGCCTCCCGGATACGAATTCCTCGTGCCGTCGGGGGGCGTACCGCCGGCATCTGCGACGCCCACACCGTCCGCCCCGGTCAACTAGCCCCTTGCGCATGCGCTATCTGAGCTAGGCGGATCTGAGCCATGGACCGGACGGCGCGGCGCGGGCCACTGCAGTGGACTGTCGTCGTGCCGGTGGTGGCCGTTGCGGTGCTCCTGGCGACCTGGTCCAACCACGAGAGTGCCTGGCTGCTGGCGGTGATCGCGGCGTGCCTCATCGGCTCCGTTCTCGCGGCAGTGCATCACGCGGAGGTGGTGGCGCATCGGGTGGGGGAACCGGTCGGGTCACTGGTGTTGGCCGTGGCCGTGACCGTGATTGAGGTCGGTCTGATCGTGATGCTGATGACCGGTGGCGGGCCGGGTGCATCGACCTACGCCCGTGACACGGTCTTCGCCGCGGTGATGATCACGCTCAATGGCATCGTCGGACTGAGCCTGCTGGTCGGCGCGCTTCGCCATCGGCTGGTCTCGTTCAACGCCTCCGGTTCGGGGTCGGCGCTGGCGACGGTGATCACTCTGGCCGGGGTGTGTCTGGTGCTACCCGGGTTCACGGTGACCGCCGCGGGTCTGGAGTACTCCGCGACCCAACTGGCGTTCGTGGCGGCCGCATCGCTGATCCTTTACTGCGGCTTCGTGTTCACCCAGACCGTCCGGCACCGGGACTTCTTCGTGCCGGTCTCCTCCGACCGACACGGGCACGTCACCGGCGTCCTCGATCTGGACGCCGACGGCCACGCGGACCCACCGTCGGCCCGCGAGGCGACCTTCAGCCTCGGCTTGTTGATGATCGCACTGGTGGCCGTGGTGGGTCTGGCGAAGCTGTTGTCACCGAGTATCGAAGGTGCCGTGAAGCACCTGGGCCTGCCCTACGCCGTGGTGGGTGTGGTGATCGCCCTCGTGGTGCTGGCGCCCGAGAGCATCTCGGCGGTCAGAAACGCCAATCGCGATCATGTTCAGACCAGCCTCAACCTGGCGTACGGATCGGCGATGGCCTCGATCGGCCTGACCATCCCGACCATCGCCGTGGCAATGATCTGGCTACCCGGCCCACTCGCGCTGGGTTTGGAACCGATGCAGATCGTGCTGCTGGCGCTGTCGGTGGTCGTTTCGGTGCTGACCCTGGCCCAAGGTCGTGCGCTGGCACTGCAGGGTCTGGTGCACTTGACGATCCTGGCGGCGTTCCTGTTCTTCTCCGCAGTGCCGTAGCCCGCGATGAACCCGGCGCCGTCTGGGTGATCGAGAGGTCCATGTGGGCAATGTCGTTCTCCTTACCGGCTGCGCTCACACGTTCCGCGGAGTGGTCGCCTGCAGCACAGCCTCGATGAGCGCACCAGTCCGTAGGTGCGACACGGTGTGATACTCCGGGTCGGCCACCATCTTGCTGAACGCTTCACGACTGGGATAGCGCACCAGCAGGACGGCATCCCAGGACTGGCCCGACTCGGCGACCAACGCTGTCGACCCGTTGCCGTAGTACAGCAGTTCACCGCCGTATCGATTGACGAATTCAGTCGTTCGTTGGACGTATTCGTCGTACTGTGCGCGCCTGCCCTCGGCGAAGCGCAAAAGGTTCAGCATCACGAACGGGCCGCCCTCGTCTTCGGCGAGAAACCTTTTGAGGTCGGCGCCTCGGGGGTCGATCGCCATGCCCTAGGACTCCTGTTCGTAGAGCGCGGGTAAGAAGGTGGCCAGGTGGGTCATCTCCTGTGAGCAGTGCACGAGCAGCGCACGGGCGTCGAGTTCGGTCAGCCCGACAAGCCGTTTGGCCACCGGTACGGCCGCGCGCAACGGGGCTGATCGGGCCGCGAGGTAAGGCGCGCCCATCCAGAAGCGCGACCGCATGATGCTGCCGCCGGGTACGGCCGCGACGTGGTGCGCGAGATAGCCGATGTCGACCGGAAGGTCCACCAGGCCGGTGCGGGCACACACCGCGGTGGCGTCCACGCCGGCGGCGACCGCGGCGTCGACCAGACCCAGTTCCTCGGGCCGTCGGAACTGGATGGCTCCGCGGATCATCGTGCTGCCCAGATATTCGTCGACTTCGGAGGTGTATCCGACATACCGGGCGCGGCCGGTGCTTCCGGCCGGCGGCTTTGTGGCCCACTGCGCGTGCACATGCGCCCGCGGATGCCACAGCTTGTAGCGCTCTGGGCTGTCGCCGTGCCAGCCGAACCACCAGTCGATCATCGCGGGGGTCACACCGGGCATCTCGGTGGCGATGTTTACGTGGATCGCCCCATCGGAGGTGACGGTGAAACCGTTCTGCACTTCGGCGTCCACGATGGAACCGATGGCCCGGGCCATCGGGGGAAGAAGCTTCTCCGCCATCGGGCTATTGGCCACGGCACGGTGCGCGTCTGCCGAGATATCGGCCATATCGGGATTCCAAAACCGCGCATAGGGCAAGGTGGCGAGTTCGTCAGCGGACCAGCCGAGCCGACGCCCCGCCACAGGTTTGGGTGCGGGGACTTTCATGCGCTTACGGCTCCGATCCATCGGTTGAACCGACCTTCGGGGTCGTGCGCGGCGCGGATTGCGTCAAGCCGTTGTTGCGCGGCCTCGGAGATACCGCGGGAAGGACGTCCGGGGTCGTCGGCGAACTGCACTCCGGTCGACAGCGACTCCATGGCTGCGGCATTGTCGCGCGCCCAACGCGTGGTGGCGGCTCCGTCGTCGCCGTCGAGCCAGCCACCGTAGAAGGCCAGATATGTCCTGTCCTCCACCGTGTAGGCCATATCCGGGAGGTCCGTGGTCGGCGCCCAATTGAGCCACAGGAAATGCGCGGGTGGTGCCGGCATGGTGTCAGCGATGCGCTGGATGTGCGGCAGGAGTTGGTCGGCGTCGGCATGTGTCCAGAGGTTGTCGGCCTCCCAGTTGGCCTCCGGGTAGTGCTGCATGACACCCGAATACATCATCGACATCGACATGGGTAGCAGGGGTGTTCGCAGGCGCGCCCCCTTCGGTGCGCCCGCCGTGTAGGCGGTGGCGGCTTTGGCTGCCGAGCGGGAATCGGCCATCACCGTCGTGGCCAGCTCGATGACTACGGGCGATGTGACCGACCGTGAACGCAGCGGCGGAGGGAATGATGCGCTCCGCGAAATGACGAACTGCATCTCCACCTCGGGGGGGACGCTGGCACCTACCCGGTCCACCCAGCGGACAAGGTCAGCGAGGCGCTCCACGGGGTACTTGATGATGGAGGTTCCGATGAACCCGGGTTTGGGGTAGAGGCGAAGGTGGAATCGCACCACCACGCCAAAAAAGTCCGGACCCGAACCTCTTGCGGCCCAGAGCATATCGGCGTTCTCGGTCTCGCTGGCGTAGCGCAGCTCGCCGTCGGCATCGACATAGTCGATGGCGATGACATTGGAGCATGCGGGCCCGAATGCCCGGCCGTTCCAGCCGAAGCCGCCCTGAAGCAGGTAGCCGCCGATACACACACCGAGGCAGTGGCCCACCGGGAAAAACAGGTCTCGTTTCATCAACTCGGCCAGCAGCGCGCTGCCACCCATCCCGGGTTGGGCGGTTGCGGTCATCGCCGACTTATCGACGGAAAACGCCTTCAGCCGAGACACATCGATCAGCACACCGCCGTCACGCACATGGTTACCCGACCAGCTGTGACCTCCGGAGCGCACGCTCACCCGCTGTCCTGCGGCCTTCGCTGCCCGAACCGCGGCCACCACGTCCTCGACGGAGTTGGCCTGCACGATGCGTTCCGGGAACCGGTCGGGCATGTTGGTTCGCCACAGTGCGCCGCGTCGCGCGTCTTCGTAGCCCGCGTCATTACGGTTCATGGCGCGGCCGGGGGCCACTATCGGTTGTGCCATATCAGATCCCTTCGATAGCGGAAAGTGGAAACGGAGCCCACTGAACGAACTCTTGTGGCGCAGCGACGAGTCGTTGCGCTTTGCGTGCGCCGACGCCCAGCACACGGAGTAGGTGTCCGACGATGTCAGGAAGCGCGTCGGCCGAAAGCTGGCCGCGATGAAGGTCCAGGCAGGTGCCGATCATCGTGCCGGTGTAGACGGTGCTGGCGACGTCAAAGTTGCTCACGGAGAAATCCCCTCGAGCTATGCCTAGTTGTAGATCGTGGTGGAGGTGGCCCCGCAAACCGGTGGCGAACCGATCGACGGGCAGGCCGGAGTCGAATATCAGCCGGCCGACTTCGGGCCGGTAGACGAACAGCATGAGCATCTGACGGGCTGAGCGGGCCACGATCTCGGCGGTATCGGCAGCGCCCGATGTCACCACTTCCAGCACTCGAGTGTGCTCAGCCAGCAGCAGTGCGCCGACGGTGTCGATGGCCTCTGGCATCGAGTCGAAGTAGTTGTAGAAGGTGCCCTGCGCGGCTCCGGCCCGGCCGACCACCAGCGGCACGGAGACGGACGCAATATCGGGATCGAGAAGCAGTTCCTGTAGCGCAACCAGCAGCGCATCGCGCGTGCGAGCTCTCTTGGTCGGCGCCGCCGTCGTCACGGGAGGCAGTCTGCGCGCAGAAATGACAATCTGTCAATAGATTCGGCCGGACACTGGCGGGGGCGTTGCCAGGGTCAGGGGAGGAGCGTGCCGTTACCGCGTGCCGCCTCGAGATAGATCGGCGGCAGCGCGATGCCCCGCTGAGCCAATGCTGCCTGCCGGACGGCGACGTCGAAATGCGAGGACTCGACCGGTGGCGGTGGTCCGGGGGTCTGTCGATCGTCGAGCCAGTCCAGGGCAAGACCAATGGCCCTCTGCCCGTAGTCATCCGGGGGCGGAGAGAAACTCAGCCCGCCGCCGTCGGCGACGAAATCCCCTTGGACGCCGATCGGCATTGGCCGCGCATTGTCCTGAGTCCAGCGATTGAGTTCAGCCGCGGTGACCACCGCGCCACCCTCGTCGGGGAGATCCTGCGCACTGAGCACCAGAAGTACGTCCGCCCCGGCCGACCGGCCGACGAAATCGCGCCAGGCGCCCGCCGTCGCGACGAGTGCCGTCGTCTCGACCGTGACCGGACCCCAGTCGAAGGCCTGCAATTGCGCCAATTCGGCCCGATCGGTCTCGTTGTCGATCCCGACAACCGCCATGGTTGTTGACCGTCCGGGGAACAGATCCGTCACCGCGTCCCGAACGGCCGCCCATGGCAATCGCTCCGCGATACCCGTCACGTTCGCCGCATCGGCGTAGCCGAACTCCGCCGGGGTTCGGTCGATCGATAGGTACAGGATCCGCGGCGTCTCACGGCCGATGTAGTCCCGGGCCACCAGAGAGTTCGCTTCATCGTCCACCGCGATCAGTACGTCGGGGTTCATTTGTTCGATAGCCCGACGGGCCTGGGCCCGGGCCTCTTCGGCGCTTCGGGTGGCGGTCGGTGAACCCAAGCCGAGGTAGTTCCACTCCACGCTGACCGGCCTTCGGTTCTTTTTGAGCGCCTCGCGCATACCCCGGTCGACCTGTTGTACCCACGGTGAGTCCGGCGCTGCCGAATGCAGTACGAGTATCCGTGGCTTGGTCACGTTGAAGAATCCGAGCAACACAACGAACGCGACGATGAAGCCGCCGATGAGAAGGTTCTTCACCAGTTTCGTGGTCACTGGTCTCCTCATAGCAACCCCAGCCAGTGCCACCACGGGATCGACGCGAAGACGACCGCTACCCGGGCCGCGTTCATCACCATGTTGTACCGAAGAAATGACCGCTCGTCGGTCTCCTCGAACAGACCCGCGGCCCGGATTTGCATGATCCCGTTGGTGCCCTGGTGGCGGAAGAACGAGATGTCACTGAATATGGCTGCACAGAACACGCAAATCCAGGGGTGGATTCCCTGCGCAGCCGCAACCGGAAGCAGAATGACGACGGCGGTGAGCATGCCTGCCGTTACCGGCAGAACCAGACGCACGGCCAATGTGACAACCAGTGTGATGAGAATGAAGACCCCGGTTCGGCCGTCGACGAAGTCGAAGACATGGCCCACCACCCGGGCTAGGGATTGCGCCAGCCCGAGGTGGTTCATGATCCGCATCAGGCTGTCGATGCCAAGGAGAAAAACGATCATCGGCCAGTCCAGTTCGCGCTGAAAGCCTTTGCGCAGCAACGTTCCGGTCAACAGAAGTGCCAGCAAAACGCACCCCGCCAGGTACGACGGTTTGACGTGGTGCCAGCCGGTTGTCGCCGATCCGAGGAGGAAAAAGATGAAACCCCCTGCGGCGATCCATTCCGCCGGCTTCAGGGGCCCCATGTCGGCTAGGCGGCGCTGCATGTGCTCACGCGGCAGGGGCGGTTGGGCCCCGGGTGGGAAGATCCGTGGCAGCACTAGCAGGTGCACCACCGTCACCCCGATTGCCGCCACCGCCGCCGCGACGAGCCAGAAGAAACCGGCGAACTCGAATTGCACCTGCTGTGGCAGCAAGCTCAGTGCGCCGATATTCGACGATTTACTGGTCACCATCATCGGCGAGAAGAGCAGCGCGCCGCCGAACATCGCGGCCAGCAACCCGGTGATGGCCGGACCGCGCGCCGGCAAGTTCAGGCCCGCGGCCATGTCTTTGAACACCGGCGTGAGCAACGAGAGACGAGCGTTAGCCGAGGGCATCAGCGGTGAGAGGACGTAACCCGAACCCAGCAGCGTGATCTGGTGCCATACCGGCTTGTCCGGCAGTCGAAGCAGCAGGCGAGTGATGAGCCGGTAACTCAGTCCGGAGGAGATGATCACGGCCGACAACGCGTAAACCCCGAGCAACAGCAGCAGGCTCGGTGAGGAGAACCCCGCCAGCGCGATGTCCGGTGGGGCCAGCCCAATGACCAGTGTCGCGACGACCGCGACGAGTGCCGGAACGAACTCCGCGACCAGACTGAACACCCACAGCAACACCGTGGCGCCCAGTAGCGCCGCGAAGATCGACGCCTGCACACTCAACCCAGAGGCCAGCGCGAACACATAGACCAGCGGCGGCAGTATCAGCACGGCCGCCCAGCCGACGACATCGCCCACCGGAACCGGTTCACCGCGCTCGGATCCCCGGCGCCAACGCGCGATACCGGCGGCGGCCACAAGAATCGCGGCGAGCAGTGCGAACACCGGCCAGTGCGCGATCAGGACATCGACGAATCGAGCGTCGGCAAAACTAGGTGAGAGTTCCGATGGTTGCGGAACGGCAGGGCCGCGCACCGGGGTGGCCGAATCTAGCCACGTCATTGGATTAGGTTAGCCGGGATTCTGACCACACCGCGGCCCCGCAGAATACAGTCATCGGCTGTGACGCGAGTGAAACCGTTGCGCATTTCCCGTCGCGGTGCCGCGGGTGTTGGCGTGCGGATACGGGGCGGAGGCTGATGCGAATTCCGTCGGTGGGTTTCGTCGGCTTGGGCAATATGGGCGCGGCGATGGCGACCCGACTACTCGATGCGGGATTCCCTGTGACGGTCTACAACCGTTCCGCGGCCAAGGCTGACGTTCTTGCCGCACGCGGTGCCGCCGTCGCCACCTCCGTGGCCGAGGCTTGCTCCGGCGATGTGGTCATCACGATGCTAGCCAACGACGACGCTGTGGAAGCGGTCGTCAACGGCGAGGGCGGTGTGCTCGCCGTGTTGCGTACCGGGGCCACCCACGTGTCCGCCAGCACCATCAGCGCCGGACTGTCCGAGCGCCTCACGGCGGCGCATGCCGCTGCCGGACAGCAGTTCATCACCGCAACCGTTCTGGGCCGTCCGGAGGCCGTCGCCGCCGGCAAACTCTTCGTTCTTGCCGCGGGTCCCCCGGCGGCGGTCGAACCGTTGATGCCGGTGCTGGATGCACTGGGGCAGCGCACTTTTCGGGTCTCGGATATCGCGGCAGTGGGCAACGTGGTGAAGTTGAGCGCCAACTTCCTGCTCGCCACAGTCATCGAGTCCCTCGGCGAAGCGGTCGCGCTGGTGTCCAAGGCCGGTGTGGATCAGCAGGATTACGTCGACATCATCACGTCCACGCTGTTCAGCGCGCCCGCCTACGTCACCTACGGCGGTCTGATTGCCCGCGGGGAATTCGAGCCGGCCGGCTTCGCGGCGCGACTCGGGATCAAAGACATCCGCCTCGTCCTGGCTGCCGCCGAGGACCTGCGGGTGCCCCTACCCATCGCGAGTCTGCTGCGCGACCGGTTCCTGGCACTTCTGGCGTCCGGCGGTGGGGATCTGGACTGGTCCGCCATCGCGACCCTGGCACAACGCGATGCCGGACTCTGAAGTCAGCCGATCATGCTTTGCCTCGACGGGCCGCGAATCCCGGGGATGAGCCTGCCGGTCGGGGATGGCGGTCGGCCGCGGTACGGGGAACCGCGGCGGTATCGCGTGCGGTAAAACCCTTTGTCCAGCAAGTAAATTCCAACATGATGCCGTCTGAGAGTGATGACGGGTGAACATCGCGTCCTCCGACTAGGGGACGGTACGGCGCCTGACTGCCCACGGTAGCTGCGAGTGCCCCAACCAGCGGTGCCTATCGTAGCGCTGTGTCACCGACCGCAGAGCTGCTCGTCCTGCTGTTGGCGGGTGTGGGTCTGGCGTTCGCCAATACCCTGGCGTCCGCCGGTTCGGCGCTGTCTTTGCCGGTGCTGCTGGCCTTAGGACTTGGTCCGCAACTGGCCAACGGAACCAACCGGGTGGCAGTACTGGCCGGGGCGGTGGCGGCGCTCGTTTTGTTCATCAGATCCGACCGGATCCTGTGGCCGATCGTCACACCGTTGATGATCGTCGCGGCCCCAGGCGCCGCAATCGGTGCGGCGATCTCAAACGTCGTCTCACCGACGAATCTGCATCTGGCGATCGTGGGCGCGCTACTGGTGGCGGTGGCACTGCTCGCCATCCGCCCTGCGCGCTGGTTGACGACCCCGGACTGCACGCCGCGAGTCGGCTTCGTGCAGTTGCTGCTGATCTTTCTGATTAGCACCTGGGCTGGGTTCATCGTTCTGGACGGCATGACTTATCTGCTGATGGCGCTGGTACTTTCGGTCGGGCTCGACGTGATCTCCGCCAATGCGGCCAAGGCCGCCATCGCCGTGGTCATCGCCTCGGTCTCGCTTGTGATTCTCGCCGCCGACGGCGACGTGAATTGGGCTGCGGCGGCACCGCTATCCACCGGCGCGGTGCTCGGTGGCCTTTTGGCCGCCCGGCTGTCGCTGAAGCCCGCCATTGCGCGCTGGATCTACCGGCTGATGGTCCTCATCATCGTCGGGGAGCTCGTCCAGCTGATGCTCGCCGGATTGCGCCTGTGAGTGGGTCAGCCGCTGTCTCAAGCGTCATCCCAGAACGCGCACAGGGCCTGCAGGTATTGATCCGGCGCCTCGAAGAACGGCATGTGCGAACACCCGGGGAAGAAGGCCAGTGTGGCATCGGGAAGCCGGTCGCGGGCTCTCGCGGCGAGTTCGGGAACGATGTAATCATGCTCGCCGTGGACCAGCAGCACCGGGGTGTCGACGGTTTCCAGGGCGTCCATCCGGTCCCAGTCGCGCAGCGTTCCGGTGCACTGGAAGAAGTAGGGACCGAACATCCGAGCGAAGACCTCCTCGCCCAGGTTCTGCATGCACCAACTCAGTGACTCCGGCCAGGGGTGCAGGCGGCACACGTGGCGGTACATCAGCAGGGTGACAGCAGCCTGGTACTCGGGGTGGTCGGTGGTGCCCTCGGCCTCGTGGCGGGCCATCATCGTGACGGTCTCCTCGCCCAATGCCAGCTTCTTCCGGTCGAATCCGCGTTGCATGCCGGCCAGATCGAAAGCGGTGTCGGCGGCAACGAAGGTCCGTACCCGGTCGGGGTGGTGCAATAGGTATTCCAGGCCGAGGACCCCGCCCCAGGACTGGCCCAGCAGATCGAATTCGTCGAGTCCCAACGAGGCCCGCACGGTCTCCAACTCGGTGACGAACCGGTCGAGCCTCCACAGTGAAGTGTCGGCGGGATGGTCGGATTCCCCGCAGCCCAACTGATCCCAGGTCACCAACCTCAGGCCGCGATCAACAAGGGCCTCGTGGCTGTCCCGGAGATAGCGGGACGGGCACCCCGGACCGCCGTGGACCAGCAAAACGGTGCGCGGGCCCGCGCCGAGGGTATAGGTCATCACCCGGTGTCCGTCGACGTCGACGGCTCGGCGCGCCCATTCCCTGCTCATCCGCGCAGCGCCTTGATTTTGGCCCCCCAGCCTGAGCGCAGGTACAGGACCCCGAGCAGGATCGACAGGTAGGACGCGCCCATCACCGCCCAGGCGAACGGCAGCAGAAGCGGCTGGCCGTAGAGCGTCAGGCCGTCGAATGCCCCTGGTGCGACGGCGAATCCGGTTCCCATGATCACCCCGCCGACAAAGCACCGGATCACCCGGGGTGCCAGCGGGCCGATTAGTTTGGCGCCCTTCATCGTGCGGCCGGCGACGACCGCGCCGGCCAGCAGTGCGACCAGCAGCGCCACCCTTTCGACCGCCAGATCCTCGATGCCACGGGAGACATCGCCCAGCAGGTCGGTGTAGGCCCACGGGCCGAACAATTGCACCAGCACCGCGAACAGCAGGGCGATGATGAAGGTCGCCGTTCGCGGATCCCAGGCGTGCCGCAGGAAGTCGCGGACACTTTCATGCCGACCGGTGGCCAGCCGACGTATTGTCAACGCCGCCACGACACCCAGGCCGATCAGGGCCAGCACCGGGTAATCCAGAGACGTCACACTCGGCACCGACTTGACGTGGGCGGTGGTCAAGCGGCCGAACAGGTGCGGGGCGATCACGCACCCCAGATAGAACCCCAGCAGTGTCAGTCCGAAGGTGTACTCCCCAGAACCGATCCGGGCGATCGTTCCGGTGGTGCACGCGCCGTTGACGACCGCACCGATGCCGAGTAGCAGGCCGCCGACCACCGACCACGCGGTGACCGGTACCACCTGGGCCGTCGGCCGCACCCCAGTCGCCAACGCCAGCAGGGCCAGCCCGCCGGCCACCCAGAACCACGCGTACACGATGGCCAGCAATCTGTCCCAGGATCGTCGGTGCACCACGTCGTCGAACGCGACCACGGTGCAGGTGTTGCCGCGTTGGATAGCCACGCCCATGATGAACACCAGCACGAAGGAGACCAGAAGCGTGACGGTCATCGCCGGACTGTAGCGCGTCCTTCCAATCGGCGGGCTCGCCGCCGGTGGTGGTGCCGCGACGGTCCGTGCGGCAGGCCCATCACTGACCCGCAACCGGAGCGAGGATCGTCAAATGCCGTCACCGTCACAGGAACCGGACAGCGCCGAGGCACTGCCGCAGCGAACCCTCCCGCTGTGGGTGGCGGTGGCGCTGTCGGTAGCGACCGTCGGTCCTTCCCTGGCGATGGCGGGAAACGGTCAGGGACTGGTGGGCACGGTCGGCAAGGCCATTCCACTGGTCTTCGTGATCGGACTCGTCGGAGTTTCGCTGGTCGGCTACAGCTTTGTGCGACTCACCCGGCACATCAGCAACGCCGGGTCGGCCTACGCACTGGTGGGCGCAACGGTCGGCCCGCGGGCAGGCTTCTTCTCCGGTTTCGCCATGCTCGGTGCTTACGTGGGTTTTTCGATCGCTACGCTGGCACTCTCAGCGGCATTCGCCAACTCGTTTCTCGCCGAGTTGCAGCGTGGCGCCGCCGACCCGTACCAGTTGCCGTGGCTGGTCCCGGTAGTGATCGCGGCCGCGGCAGCGTTGGCGTTGACGGGACGCGATGCACGCCTGCTGGCCAAGATCCTGCTGGGCATCGAGGGCTTCGGCATCGTGGCCATGGTGGTGCTTGCAACGGTGATCTTCACCCGTGGCGGTGCCCGGCCGACCGGCGTCGACTGGAGTACCTTCTCGGCCTCCGGGGTATCGACGTCGGCGATCCTCGGCGGGGTGGTTGCGGCGTTCCTGTGCTGGGCGGGGTTTGAGGCATGCGCCTCGATGGGGGAGGAGACCGCCGATCCGCAGCGCAACATCCCCCGGGCGATCACCGGCACCCTGGTGCTCACCGGTGTGCTGTTCGTTGTGGTGATGTTCGCCCAGACGATCGGGTTCGGCACCGACAAGCCCGGCCTGGCGGCCTTCGAGCGCTCAGCGAACACCCTCGGTGAACTCGCCGACACCTACATCGGACGGTGGTTCAGCCTGCTGGTGATCCTCACCACCACGGTCGGGGCGTTCGGCTGTCAAATGGCCACCGCCGCCACCTCGGGCCGAATGCTCTTCGCCTTCGGCCGCGACGGATTCGGCCCCAAAGCGTTGTCCCACATCGACCCTGCCACCGGTTCGCCGCGCCGGGCCACCTGGCTGGTCGTCGTGGGCGCGTTGGCGGTGAACGCGCTGTGCGCAGCAACCGGATGGCCGACGGCCACCACCGGTGACCGGGCCATCGACACCTACTTCCTGTTCGCCGTCGCCGGGTCGGTGTGTCTGATGTTGTGCTATCTGCTGGTTGAAATCGCCGCCGCGTGGTTCGTCGGGGCGCCGAGGTTCGCTGCGATTCACGACGGATCTGCCCGGCTGACGGGTGTGCTGCTGCCCGCTGTCGGCGCGCTGGTGATCATTCTGGTGCTGTGGTTCGGTGTCAAGGACTCAGTCGGGTGGCTGGCCCCGCCACTGCTCGGGTTGTACTGGTGCGCCGCGGGACTGGCGATCGCCGTCGCGGCGTCCACGACCGCGCGGAGGGTCGGCGCCGAACTCTCGGCCGAACTGCAACCGCAGCGCCCGAGGGCGCTCGGCGAGGCCCGGCGCTAGGGTCAACCGATGAGCGACAACCAGATGCTGGTCCTCAACCGCGCCGACCTGGAAAGCCTCGGTCTGACCTGGACCGAGATCATCGACGTTCTCGACGATGCGTTCAAGCAGAAGGCCCGGGGACTGGTGCAGAACCCGCCCAAACCGAAGGTCACCTCCCGGGAAGACTCCTTCATCCATGCGATGCCGGCCTACCTTGGCGGTTCGGACCGTATCGGGTTGAAGTGGGTGGCGGGCTACGAGCAGAACAACGCCAAGGGCCTGCCGTACATCTATGGCGTCATGATCATGAACGACGCCGAGACTGGTCGGCCGATCGCGTTGCTCGACGGCGGGTGGATCACTGAGATGCGCACCCCAGGGGTCTCCGGGGTGACCATGCGGCACGTGCCCGGTGCGCCGCGACACCTGGCGATCGTCGGTTGCGGCCTGCAGGGGCACCGGCATCTGGAAGTAGCCCTGGAGGTGCATCCCGGTCTGACCCACGTGACGGCCTATGACCGCAACGAAGGCCGGGCACGGGAGTTGCTCGCACTGGCCGGGGACCGGGTCACCCGTGCCGCCTCATCGCCCAACGACGCGGTGGCCGGTGCGGATCTGGTCATCACCACCATCACCGTCCCACTGGATCCGAAGTTGGACTGCGCCAACACCGATCCGAATGCGCTGCTGTTGCCGGTGGACTACGACGACGCGTTGGCGCAGGCCGCCTTCGACGACGCCGTCGTCTACTGCGTCGACGACCTCGGCCAGTACGGTTCGGTCGCCGATTCGGTGTACTTCTTTGGACTGCCCGCACCCGATACCCATCTGGCCGCGGTGGTGGCCGGCGAATACGACGTTCCGGCGACCGGGCGGCGGATGTTCCTGAATATGGGTATCGCCATGGACGACGTGGCGCTGAGTTCGCTGATCCTTGACCGCGCCGGTAATTCCGGTGCGGGTCGCTATATTGAATTCCCATGATCGAGATCAGCAATCGCAGCCCACGGCCCGTCTCCTGGACGCGGGCCGCAGTGGCTGCGGCGGGAGTCGGCGCGGCCCTGGCCCTCGCGCCCGGGATCGCCGCCGCGTCACCGGGTGAAGAGTCCGGGGCCGAACGAGGCGCGGTGAGTGCTGGAACGGCCGACTCCGCGTCCGCCACGCACAAAGCAACCGCACGGGCCAAGCCAGAACGTGCCCGCGGAGCGTCGCAGCGCACCGTGAAGAGGCCGGCGGTCAACCCCCTCGCCGCCCGTCCGGCGGCGACGCAGTCCCGGAATCCGCAGCCTGCGGCGGCGAGCAGGCGGGTCACAGCGAGGGCCGCTCAACCGGAGTCGTCAGTCGCCGCGCCCGTCAGCGCCGCGACGCAGGTCCCGACAGTTCAGGTCCCGACAGTTCAGGCAACCGGCCCATCGGCAGCCGCGGGCTTCAACGTGCCCATGGGCCCACTGCGCGCGGCCATCCTCGCCACGCAGGCCTTCATCTACGGCTATCCGCTGCTGGAGTTCGAGCGGGCCCGCGCCGAAGTGGAAGAGCTGAATACCATCTACTCGCTCACCAGCTTCGCCAACCCCGACGTCGCCCCGGTCTGGCAAGCAATCGGCGGTGGCAAGCGGCCCAACACCGACACCTTCTACTCGCTGGCGTATTTGGATCTCAGCGAAGGCCCGGTCGTGCTCTCTGTTCCCGACATGGGTGATCGCTACTTCAGCTTCCAGCTGACCGAGCCGTACATCAGTGTCGCTGACTACATCGGTTCCCGCACCACCGGATCCAGGCCGGGCAGGTATGCGATCACGTGGACCGGCGGACCCGCGGTCGATGTGCCCGACGACGTCGAGGTCGTGGAAGTCCCGTATGCCAGCATGATGATGCTCGGACGCACCCTCGCCGGCGATGCCGCCGATCAACTGCTGGCGATCGAACTGATGAATCAGTACACGCTGACACCGACCGGTCAGTCGAATGACCCCCCATTCTTCGTCCCCGCATCGCGCAACGGTGTCGACATTCTCAACACCATCAGCAACGCGATGGTGGCGAATCCGGCGCCGGCCATCGACGACCCGAAGCTGGCCCAATTGGCCAAGATTGGGGTCGGACCCGGTTTGCAGATCGCCGATGCCAACCTGGGGTTCTTCTCGACCATCGCCGTCGACCTAGCGGTGCGCGCCACGTCGGCCGTGCTTCCGTTGCTGGCGAATCTGATCCAATACACCTCCGCGGTTCAGAACAAGGGTTGGGCGATCCCCAACCCCTCGATCGGCGACTACGGCACCGACTACCTGTTCCGGGCCGGGGTCGCCGAAGTCGGCTGGGTCGCCAACACCCCCAAGGAGGCGACCTACTATCCGGGGCTTTTGGGCAGTTACCTGCTACCACTGTTCGGCCTCCCCAGCCGGGTGCTGCACTTCGCACTCGGGGAAACGCCGCCGGTCGACGATGACGGGTTCTGGTCGGTGACGGTCTACGACGGCAACGGGGACCTCTACAAGAACGCCGCGAATCGCTACAGCGTCAGTAGCAGCCGCCCCGAGGAATTGGTGTATCAGTCCGATGGGTCGCTAACCATCGTGTTCTCGCACAAAGATCCCGGTGATCCGAACGTGAACTGGTTGCCGGTGCCGCTCGGATTCTTTGAGGCGTACCTGCGCATGTACGTCCCCAATGAGGAGATACTCGACGGCACCTGGAAGGCGCCGGGCATCCGTTGGGCCTAGGAAGTGCTGCCGCCGGCTTCGGCGGGCAGTGGTGGCGGTAGCGGCACGTTAGACGTCGACGGCGCTGCCGTGGTCTTCGATGCTGTGGGTCCTGATGTTGTAGCGGGGCCCGCCGTACTCGGTTTGGCGCTCGTGCTGCCCGATGTCGTGCTCGCCGGCGCCTGCGGGCTGTTGAAGTCGGTCCACGACTGGGTCCGGAACGTGTCACCGTTGGCACTGACGCTCAGCGCCTCAGCGGTGACGGTATAGGTCACCCCGTCGTTCTTGGCCACGAAAACCTCGTCGGAGATCCGCGACGCCGGCACGATCAGCCGCGCGCCGTCGCGCACCCGGACACCGCGGTACTCGAACTCGCCGCCGGCGGTCTGGCAGATCGCCACCCGCGAGGTCTCGGTGGTGCCGAAAACCACCGCGGTGTCGGGCTTGGCGCACCGGGCGGTGGAGTCGAGGTAGCCCTGACTGTCCGACGGTGGCACCGCGGTGGGTGCGGCCAGGGCCAGTGGCACGCCGATGGCGATCATCGCCGATATGGCCAGTGCGGCAGCGATCAGACCCGGTTTAGGCACAGCAGAGGTGTTCATCAGTTTCCACCAGAGCACAGGATTACGTCGGCGGGCCAGCGGAGAATCGGGACGTTGCCGAGCCAAAGCCCAATCGTTAGTCGTTCGAGACCGATTCGTCGATCCAGCCACCGTCACACAGCACCGCGTCTACTTCCAGGTTCGTGTCGAGCACCACCAGATCGGCTCGGGCGCCTGGCTGCAGCGCCGGGCTGGGCAGGCCCAGAGCGCGGGCCGGGTTGATCGACGACTGGAGCACCGCAAGCTGCATCGCCCCGTCGTGGGGCAGGCGGCTGTGGGTAACGGCGAAGCGGAACAGCGTGTCCATCGTCGCGGTACTGCCGGCGATCGTGTCGGTACCGGCCAGGTGTGCCACGCCGTCGGTGACATCGACGGCCAGTGGACCGATCCGGTAGGCCCCGTCGTCCATGCCCGCGGCCGCCATCGCATCGGTGACCAGCGATACCCGGCCCGCTCCGGCACTGGTGGTCACGTGACGGTAGAGGGCGGCGTCGACATGGACCCCGTCGGCGATCACTTCGACCGTTACCCGCGGATCTTCGAGCAAGGCGACGACCGGGCCCGGTTCGCGGTGGTGGATCGGTCGCATTGCGTTGAACAGATGGGTACCTACCGTCGCTCCGGCCTCAATCGCGGCGCAGGTCTGTGCGTAGGTGGCCTCGGTGTGGCCGACTGCCGCGACCGCGCCGGCATCGACGATCCGGCGGATCGCCTCGATTCCACCGCTGCGCTCGGGAGCCAGGGTCACCATCCGGATGGTCCCGTCGCCGGCGCGTAGGACGCGGCGCAGCTCTGCCGGTTCGGGGTCGCGAAGCAGTGCGGGATCATGTGCCCCGCAACGCGTCTCAGCCAGCCACGGTCCCTCGAGATGGATACCGGCTATCAGGCCCGACCGGACGTCATCCGCCAACGTCGCGACCTGCCGCAGCATGTCGCCGGGACTCTCTGTGACCAGTGAGGCCACCAGTGTGGTGGTGCCGTGCCGGCGATGCAGAGTTACGGCAGTGACGGTCTGGTCGCGGCCGGCCGAGAAACTCGCACCGCCGCCGCCGTGTACGTGGGTGTCGACGAATCCCGGCACGAGCGTCATCGTCGGGAAGTCGCGATCGGAGGGACGCGGTGGAGATCCGGCGCCGACTGCGGTGATGACGCCGCCTGTGGTCTCAATCCAGCCGGGCCGCAATAACTCTGAGCCGGTCAGTACCTCGCCCGCAGTCAGGAGCACCTCAGATGCCCTGCCAATCGGGCTTGGATCGATAGGTCTCCCGGTAGTAGTCGGCGAGTTGCAGGCGGTGTGCCGCAGCATCGTCGAGTAGCACCGTTGCATGGGGGTGGTGCTGCAGGATGCTCGCCGGCCACATTGCCGACACCGCTCCTTCGACCAGTTGATGCACCGCCTCGGCCTTGCTGCGGCCGGTGGCCACCAGCACCACGTGCCGGGCGGCCATGATGGTTCCCAGGCCCTGGGTCAGGCAGTGTGCGGGCACCGCGTCGACGTCGTCGCCGAAGAACCGGGCGTTGTCGACTCGGGTCTGCCGGGTCAGGGTCTTGATCCGGGTGCGTGAGGCCAGCGATGACCCCGGTTCGTTGAACCCGATGTGCCCATCGGTCCCGATCCCCAGGATCTGCAGGTCGATCCCGCCGGCCGCCCGGATCGCCTCCTCGTAGGCCGCGCATGCGGCCGGTATGTCGGTGGCCAGACCGTCTGGTCCGGCCACGGCGCCCGGCGCGAAATCGACCCGGGAGGCGAACACCGTGTTGATGACGTTGCGGTAGTTCTCCGGGTGGTCGGCAGGAAGGCCGACGTACTCGTCGAGGGTGAATCCGCGGGCTTTGGCGAACGACACCCGGCCGGCCTGGCACCGTGCCGCGAGTTCGTCGTAGATGGACAGTGGGGACGATCCGGTGGCAAGGCCCAGCACCGCGTCGGGCTTGCGGTTCAGCAGTGACTCGAAGGCGTCCGCGCCGACGTGGGCGAGCTCCGCGGTGTCGCGCCCGATGATAACTTCCATTGCCGCCGCTACTTACCGGCAGTGAATAGCAATGCGCCCGGGCTGATTTCGGCTCCGGAGCTGACGGCCTCACCGACGGTGATGTTCGATGCCTCGCGCTCGTCCATGACCACCACCGGAACCACCGGGCTCAAGCCCGCTGCGACGATTGCCGGAACGTCGTAGGTGATCACCGGCTGGCCTGCGCTCACCACGTCGCCCTGGCTGACGAGCGCGGTGAAACCCGCACCGTTGAGCGAGACGGTGTCCAGACCCAGGTGCACGAGAATGCCGACCCCGTCGGTGGTCATGATGACGTAGGCGTGTGGCATGAGTCGCAGCAGCGTGCCACTCACCGGGGCCACCGCGTCGAGGACCTGGTGGGGCGGGTCGATGGCGGCCCCGTGCCCCACCATGCCTTGCGCGAAGACCGGATCGGGGACGTCGGCTAGTGCGATCGCGCGGCCATCGACCGGGGCCAGCACAGGTGTCGAACCCATTGAGTCTCCTTCGTGCAGAGGGCGTGTGTCATGAAGGATAGAGACCAGCTTGGTCCTGGGAGGCCAAAACTGACTCTCACGTCAGGTAATGGGGTCTAAACTTCCGCTGAGCTGCGATAAAGGAAGGCCCGGCGGATATGACTGAACTAATCAAAGCCTCAGGCGCACAACCGAAGTCAGGACTCAACATTCCTGGCTTCGCGCAGTTGCAGCGGCTGGGCAAGAGTCTCATGTTGCCGATCGCCGTGCTGCCGGCGGCCGGCATCCTGTTGCGACTGGGCCAGGACGACTTGCTGGGCCGGATCAAGGCCCCGGTGATCGGCCCGTTCTTCCAGGCGATGAGCGCGGCCGGTGGCGCGTTGTTCGATAACCTCGCCCTGTTGTTCGCCGTCGGTGTGGCAATCGGTTTCGCTCGCAAGGCCGATGGTTCCACTGCACTGGCTGCCGTAGTCGGCTATCTGGTGATGCAGGCGGTCTTTAAGACCATGTCGCCGTTCGTGCTGGACGGAGTGCTCGACCAAGCCGGCAAACAGGCGATGATCAACTACAGCGTTCTCGGCGGCATCATCATCGGGTTGATCACCGCTGTGTTGTTCGACCGCTACCACACCATTTCGTTGCCGCCGTATCTTGGCTTTTTCGGCGGTCGGCGTTTCGTGCCGATCATCGTCTCGTTGGTGAGCTTGGTGATCGCCTTTGCGATGAGTTATTGCTACCCGCTGTTCGACGCCGGCCTAACCGGACTGGGGAAGTTCATCGGCGCCTCAGGCGCATTGGGTGCATTCGTGTACGGATTCGCCAATCGAATGCTGATTCCCATTGGCCTGCACCACATTCTGAACTCCTTCATCTGGTTCATCTACGGCAGCTTCACCAAGCCCGACGGTACGGTCGCCACCGGAGAGCTGACCCGGTTCACCGCCGGCGACCCGGCTGGCGGGCATCTGACCGCGGGCTTCTACCCGATCCTGATGTTCGGTCTGCCGGGTGCGGCGCTGGCGATGATCCTGGTGGCCAACGCCAAGCAGAAGAAGGTGGCCTTCGGCATCCTCTCGGCGGCCGGGCTAACGGCGTTCCTCACCGGAGTCACCGAACCACTGGAGTTCGCCTTCATGTTCGTGGCGTTTCCGCTGTACGTCGTGCACGCGATCCTGACCGGCTTATCGCTCGCGATCGCCTACCAGCTCGACATCCATCTCGGGTTCTCGTTCTCGGCTGGACTGATGGACCTCCTGTTGTACGGCACCGCGCCGGCTGCCAAGAACGTCCCGCTGCTGATCGGCATGGGGCTGGCGTTTTTCGTCATCTACTTCCTGCTGTTCCGGTACGCCATCACGAAATGGAACATGCGGACCCCCGGTCGCGAGATCGAGTCGGATTTCGAGGACGAGGAGAGGGCCAATCTCAGCGAGGGCCCCAATGCGGCGACCGCTGTACCGGTGGGGGCGACCGCCGTCACCGGCGCCACGACGCGGGCGGACAGCAAGGCCGAGCAGTTGATCGCCGCGTTCGGTGGCCGGGAGAACCTGGTCAACGTCGATGCGTGCATCACCCGGTTGCGGATGGACGTCGCCGATCCGACGAAGGTCGATCAGGCCCGTTTGAAAACGCTGGGCGCGGCCGGTGTGATCGAGGTCGGCAACAGTGTGCAGGCGGTGTTCGGTACCCAGGCGGAGGCGTTGAAGAACGACATCCTCGACGTCCTGTAGCGGGATCTCGGCCGCGGCGTCGCCGAAGTGCACTGCGCGCCTCACGGACTGGGCGGCAAAACGACCTTAGGCTAAGCCCGGGTTGCAAGGGGTGAGTGCCGGTGAGTAAACGAGGACTTCGCGGCATGGCGGCGTTGATCGTCTGTGCGGTGTCGTGGGTCGGTCTCGCCGCGCCCGCCGCCGTCGGTACATCGGTCAGTCGGATCGCTGTCATCGGGGATTCCTATACCGCCGGATCAGACGAAGGCGGAAACGGTAGACGTGCGTGGCCGGAACTTGTGCGCGGACTGCTGGCCCTTGAAGGGGTGGACATCGACGCCGACATCGCCGCAGAGGGCGGGGCCGGTTACGGACAGCGGGGAGACGGCGGCAGCGTTTTCGAAGATCTGACGGCGCGCGCGGTTCGCCGCAGTGACGCCCTGATCGTTTTCTTCGGGTCGCGCAACGACCAACCGGTGGACCCGCAAAGGTTTCCCGCGCTTGCCGCCGACACCTTCCAACTGGCTCGTTTCGCCGCGCCGGGGGCGAAGGTTCTGGTGATCGGTCCGCCGTGGCCGACCGCCAGTCCGTCGCCGGAGGTGCTGAAGATCCGCGACAGCCTGCGTGATCAGGCCGCCGCGTTCGGTGCGGCGTTCGCCGACCCGATCGCCCAGAACTGGTTCGTCGGCCGCGAGGACCTGATAGGTCAGGACGGCGTACACCCGACCGATGCGGGACACGCCTACATGGCGGCGAAGATCGCGCCGCTGATTTACGCCCAGTTGACTATCCGGGTCTGAATCCCCTTGCGGCGAAGCGGATGGCTGATCGATGCTGGTCGCATGGTCAGCCCACGGCATTGGCCGGTTGCGGCCGCGGGACTTCTCAGCGTCATGATCCTCGGTCTCGGGTCGCTGGCCGCTGACCGGACGCACGCTACGACAGGTCTCATCGGCGGTCCGTACGGGCGACTTCTCGCCGAGGCCGTGGACCTCGGCCCCGCGCGGGTTGATCGGGTGCAACTCACCGCCGCACTGGCCCGGGCCACCCGGCCTAACGAGTTGACCGATTGGGCCGCGGACCGGGGCCTGTCCGTGCGATGGCGCGACGGCGACGCGTGGGCCATCATCGAAGGTCCGCCCGGGGCGGTCGCGGGTTCATTCAACGTTGCGGTGCACGACTACCGACCCCGCGGCGGTCCCGATGGGGGTGAGGTCTTCTATGCCTCGCCACACCAGCCGGAAATCCCGGATGCGGCCCGCGGCGAGGTCGTCGGCCTCGGCCGAATTCTGAGTTACACGCCGTTCCGCGAAGACCGTCCACCCACCCTGCCACTCGACGTCCCCGACGGCGGCCTGTTGCCCAACCAACTACTGAAGGCCTACAACATCGCGCCACTGAGCGCCGATTACACAGGCGCCGGCCAGACGGTCGTGGTGTTCAGCTTCGACGGATTCGACCAGGAGGACATGGACAGCTTCGCCGAGTGGTTCGACCTGCCGCGATTCACCCCGCAGGTGGTCGGGGGGATGCCGAGCCAGCGCAGCGGGGAGTCAACGATGGACCTGCAGATGGTTCATGCCGTCGCGCCCGGCGCCAAACTGGTACTCGTCAATGCAAGACCGACTGTCGAGGGCGGTGGCACATACGAGAAACTGGGCCGGCTGATGGAAACTGTCGACCGCGAATTTCCCGGAGCGATCTGGAGCTTCTCGATTGGCTGGGGATGCGATCGGCTCATGACCGCCGCCGATCTCGCCCCCGTGCGCTCGGCCCTGGCCGCGGCGCTTCGGCGCGGAACAACGGCCTTCGACGCCACCGGCGACCTCGCTGGTCTGGAATGCCGGGGCAACAAGAACTGGTCGGACCCGCCAACCCCGGACGATGTGGGAGTCGACGCGGTCGCGTCGGTGCCGGAGATGGTCGCCGTCGGTGGCACCACGCTGTCCACCGACGGCGACGGTGGCTGGCTCGGCGAGCAGTCCTGGTACGACGTGCCATTGACCCAGGGCAGTGCCGGTGGGGCCTCCCAGTTGTTCGGCCGTCCGTCGTGGCAGGACGTCAACCCTGAGGCCGGCCCGGTCGACCGGCGACTGGTGCCTGATGTTTCGGCGGTGGCCGACCCTTTCACCGGCGTCAAATTCGTGTTCCGGCAGCAGGTGGTCGTCGGCGGCGGAACATCTCAAGCCGCGCCCCTATGGGCCGGGATGGCGGCCCTGGTCAACGAACTTCTCAACGCCAGCGGACTGTCCCCGCTGGGCGAATTCAACCCCCTGCTCTATCAGATAGCCAGGGGTGCGGCGGTGCCAGGTTTCCGCGACATCCGACTCGGCGGCAACGCGGTCAGTCCCGGCAATTCGGGCTACGACATGGTGACCGGTCTTGGCAGCCCGAATCTGGAGAATTTGGTCAAAAACATCTTCATCGTCCGATCGACGGCCCGATGAGTGGACCGGAAACCGTTGCTGCCCTGACTGATTCGTTCGAGGGCTACGCTGTCGCGCCGGGCCGCTACGTGGCGCGCCGGGTCCGGGGTCCACGGTATTTCGCCACGCTCGGCATGTGGGTCCTGCTGCTGGTGGCCGGCATGATGATTCTCGCCCTGGTGGATGGCCGAGTTGACGATGCGGCCACCCGTTACGCCTGCCCCCCCGACTGCGGCCGCCCTCCGATCGGACTGCCGGTGGCAACCAATCCACGGTTCACCGCTGCCGACGGGTCATTCTCGGTGTCTTACCCGGTACCCGGGGCAGCCTATGACGTCACTCTCGAACCCGATGGCGTGATCGCTGATTGGACCGGAGGGGACGGCGGCACCATGCGGCTGTTCAGTCGTCCCGCGAACGGCCGCGATGCGAAACAGGTCGCCGAGGAGTTGCTGCAGGCCGGGTTTCCCGACTCTCTAACGGCCTACGAACTACCGAACGCGACGGTCGGCTTCCACCTCGGTTACGGAGAGGTCGCGGATTTCCAGCCGGTGGGTGCCGCGAGTGTGTCCGGCCGGATCCGGGTGATCATCATCGTCGCCGTCAAGGACGACCTGGCTCTGGTTGCTGCTGCGCACGGACCGTTTCGGGAGTTCACGCCAAACTTCGGCCCCGGACCGCCGTCTCCGGCGAACCTGCAGATCGCCCAGGACATGGGGAAGTACGTCAATAGCTTCCGTTGGCGCGGAGATCCGCTTCGCTGACGAATCAGGGCGACTGGTGTTCGGGTGATCCGCCGGGTAACTCGGGCTCGGCGGGGTCGGCATCCGGCGGGGGCTGTCGGTTCAGCCAGTCCCTGAGCCGGAAAAGTTGACTCGCCACCAGGCCGACAGCCAACAGGCCCAGGCCGCCGACGATCAGAGAGTTCATCGTGGGTCGCCCTTTCTCCGATCGGAACTTTACCGAGGCATGTTGTGCAGTACTGGCCGATAGAATACGCCGGTGGGTTCTGAAGACATGTCCGATGTGCTCTCCGACGATGACGCCCACATCTTGAACCTGGAATCCACGGCGATCACCGGTCACACGTTGAAGCTGCTGATTCTCGAACCGGGATCGCTGCCGCTGGATCTTGATGCACTGAAAAGTGCTGTGGAACAACGCTTGTCAACGCAACCTAGAGCAACTCAACGCATTGATACCGACGGGGAAAAGCCGCGCTGGGTCGCGGCCGTCGACTTCGATATCGACGACCACATCCGGCGAGTGCCAACTCCCTACTCAGCGACGCGGCACGATTTGTGGCGGATCGTTAGCGGGCTGATGTCCACCCACCTCGATCGAACCCGACCATTGTGGACACTTGATGTGATCGGTCCGCTCGCTGACGGCCGCGAGGCCGTCGCGGCGCGAATCCACCACGCGATGGCCGACGGTATCGCCGGTGTGCGATTCCTGGAATCGGTCCTCTTTGATGAGCGCGGTGATTCTTCGGACCCGAGGACGCCGGGGCCGAACCCCGCCGCTACACCGGCGACTGCCGAAGCGGAATTACGCCGGCTTCCCGGGGCGATCGTCCGCGAATTGGTCCACCGTGATTCGCGTTCGCCCTTCGACCGGCCGATCACCAGTGCGCGCGAGTTGGCCTTCGCCGTCGCACCGCTGGCGGAAATGAAACGGATCGGAGCCTCGCGGCCGACTGCGGCCACCGTCAACGACGTCCTGTTGGCGATCATCGCCGGCGGGCTGCGTGATTGGCTGCCGACTGATTCGGTGCGTCACCTGCACGCACAGGTCCCGGTCAGCCTGCACCACCGCGACGAGGGAACGGACGCGCCGGGAAATCACGATTCATTCATGAACGTCGATCTACCGCTCGCGGAGAGTGATCCGTTGGCCCGGCTGGATCGGATCAGCGCCGAGACCGCCAAGCGCAAGCGCCATGACGATGCCGACGAGATGTATGACCTTCTCCACGCTCTGGGCCGAGTCAAGATCATCGACCGGGCGGTTCAGCGCCTAGCCGGCAGCGCAGGTGAATTCAGCCTTGCGATCTCCAACGTTCCCGGTCCCGCCACCCCGGTCAGCATTGCGGATCGATCAGTGGAGAACCTGTTCTCGTCCTCCGAACCCGGCACCCACCACGCGTTGCGCATCTCGGCGATCTCGTGCTCCGGCGAGGTCGGGATCGGGTTGTGCACCGACCCGTCCGCACTTGCGGGTATCGCCGGTCTGGCCGAGGCGATCACCCGCTCCTACGTCGAATTACGAAGCGCCGCAACACCGACGTGAAAATTCCACGTTAGGCGACACCGGCCGCCACCCGTGGCGGTTCGTCGACGATCGCGGTATCGAGCACCAGGGTGGCAATTCGGCCGCGGTGTTGTTCGGCACTGCCCAGTAGCGCGGCGTCGGTGGCAGCGCGCTTGAAATACAGATGCGCCTGGTGCTCCCAGGTGAATCCGATGCCACCATGCACCTGGATGCTGTCGGCGGCGATCCGACTGAAGGCAGCCGAACATGTCGCCTGTGCGATGCTGACCGCCAATGCGGGATCGTCACTGCCATCGGCCAGCGCCCACACCGCGTGATACGCCGTCGATCGGGCGTGCTCGAGATCGACGAGCATGTCGGCAAGCTTGTGCTTGACTGCCTGAAAGGATCCGATGTGGCGGCCGAACTGCACACGGGACTTGGCGTAGTCCACTGACAGGTCGAGCATGTGCTGGGCCGAGCCGACCTGTTCGACCGCAAGCAGCGCTGACCCGATCTGCAGGGCGTGGGTGATTACCCGCTCGGCGTCTGCGGGGCCGGCCAACAGCCGCGCCGGTGCGTCGGCGAAGACGACGTCCGCCTGCGGTCGGGTGAGATCCAGGGTGACCAGTGGGGTGCGTCCGAGATCGACGGCATCGACGGCGTAGAGGCCGACCCCGTCGTCGCCACGGGCGGCCACCAGAACAACGTCGGCTGCTCCGGCATCAACGACCCGGTTGGCGGTTCCGGCGAGTAGCACCCGGTCGCCGCTACCGCCCGCGGTGACGGTGACGTTCGGGTCGAAGGCACCGGCTGTGTCGCTGACGGCGAATGCCGCGGTGCGCTCGCCGTCGATCAGCGCCGCGAGCAGGTCGCCGCGCGCATCTGAGCTATCGCAGGCCACCAGAGCGGGGATGGCGAGGTACACCGTGCCGAAAAACGGTCCGCAGCCCAGGGCGGCGCCGAAGGCCTCGACGGCGACCGCCTGATCGACCAGCGATCCGCCGACCCCGCCATCGGCTTCAGGCACCGACATGCCAAGTACGCCGAGTTCGGTGCCCAGCCGCCGCCATACTGCGGGGTCGTAGGGGACTTCGGACTCCATCAGCCTGCGGATCGTGGCTTCGGTGAAATTCTCGGTGCAGAACTTTCCCACCGCGGCACGCAACTGTTGTTGCTCGCCGGTAAAGGTGAACTCAGCCACGCGGGACGTCCTTCCAGGCCATGCCGGCGTCGGCGCGCAGATCACCCGGCAGGCCCAAGACCCGCTCGCCGAGGATGTTGCGCATCACCTCAGAGGTGCCTCCCTCGATGGTGTTGGCCCGACTGCGAAGGTAACGCTGCTGGATCGGACCGCGCCAGTCTCCTTCACGGTGGGGCCCGTGCATGTCATAGCCGTGGTAGAGAAGCCCTTCGGGCCCAAGCAGATCCATGCAGAACTCATAGATCTTCTGATTAAGCTCGGCGCCCACCATCTTGCCGATCGACCCTTCCGGGCCGGGATCACCGACAGTCGCCGACGCGCGTGATCGCTCCGAGGTCAGCCGCTGGGCCTCGGCCCGCAGCCACAGCGCGGCGAGCCGGTCGCGTAACACCGGGGTATGCCGATCGGGACGCGATGCCCACAGCTCCACAGCCTCGGAGATCGTGCCGGCTCCGCGTCGGCTGCCGCTGGCACCCAATGCGCTGCGCTCGTTCATCAGCGTGGTCATCGCCACCCGCCAGCCGTCGCCGACACCGCCGAGGCGGTGAGCGTCTGGGATGCGGGCATCGGTGATGTAGACCTCGTTGAACTCGGCCTGACCGGTCATCTGGCGCAACGGTCGGGTCTCGACCCCGGGGGAGTGCATGTCCAGAACAAAATAGGTGAGGCCTTTGTGCTTGGGGGCATCGATGTCGGTGCGAGCCAGCAGCAGTCCCCAGCGGGCTTTTTGGGCGAGGCTGGTCCACACCTTCTGCCCGTTGATCACCCAGTCCCGATCGCCCGAGCCGTCGCGCACCGCGGAGGTTGCCAGCCCTGCGAGATCCGAACCGGCGCCTGGCTCGGAGAAGAGTTGGCACCAAATATCTTCGGTGGTGGCCAGGGGCCGCAAGAAGAACGTCTTGACGTCCTCGCTCTGGGCGTGTTCGCGAACGGTCGGTGCCGCCATGCCGTAGCCCATCGGGTTCAACCCGAGTGGCACCGGCCCGCCGGCCTCCTGCAGGATGCCGTCGGCGATCCCCTGCAGTCCGCGGGAGGCGCCTAACCCGCCCAGGCCCACGGGGAAGTGCACCCACGACAACCCGGCGTCGTAACACGCGCCGAGGAATTGCTGCAGGGGCACCTGTTTGGGATCGTGCTCGGCCACGACCTCCACGGCGATTTTGGCGACCTGGTCAGCGTCGATGTCAGCGGTCATGCCCCCACCCTAGAAAACCGCCGCGAATGAGTGCGGGGCAGGTGGGCGTTCGCCGTCTACGGCGGCGGCGGCGGGCCAGGGGGCGGTGGTGGTGGCGGTTCCAACGGTGGTGGCGGTGGTGGCGGTGGCGGTGGCGGTGGTGGTTCGAACGCCGGCGGTGGTGGCGGTGGTGGTGGTTCCAACGGAGGTGCCGGTGGCGGCAGGACCGGCACGGTGATCGGGGGCAAGCCCGGGATTTCGATGATGTTCACGTCTGGGGCCGGAGGCGGGGCGTCAACCGGTGGCGGTGGCGGCGGTGGTGGCAAGGGGAGTTCGTTGTACGTATCGCTGTAGTTGTTGTTGTAACCGGGGTCGTATTGGGGAATCGGGGCGCGATACACCGGCGGTGGCGGTGCCGGGGCGATGCCGTTGCTTGTGGTGATCGTGATGACCGAACCGGGAAGGACCTGGCCGGACGGACTGGTGCCGACCACGGTTCCCCGCGACGCGGTGCTGTTGACCGCAGCCGGTTGATCCGATACCCGAAATCCTGCGTCTTTGACGCGCTGTCGTGCGGCCTCGAGATTCAGCCCGACCACGACCGGCACTGACTTGCCCGGAGCGCCGTTGAGGTAGCGGGGATCGGTGGGTGGCAACGTCACCGGACCGAAACTGGTGGCTATCGGACTCATTGCCAGGAACCAGGTTTGGGCCGGTGATGTTCCGCCGTAGAGATTCCCGCTACCGCCGCACTTGCGCAGCGGGAAGGCGCACAGGGCAGAGGGTTTCGGGGAGTCGTCGAACACATAACTGGCCGCGGCCAACTGGTTTGTGTAGCCGAGGAATGCCGAAGACCGGTGGGATTCGGTGGTCCCCGTCTTTCCCGCCATCGGCAGACCCCAGCCGACCGAACCGGCTGCGGCAGCGCCGGTGCCCATCGTGGTGTCTTTGGCCAGCGCGTTGGTCAGCGTGTTGGCTAACCCCTCCGGGACCACCTGTTCACACGCGGCGGTCGGAACATCGACCTCCTTGCCGTTGCGATCCAGCACCGCCTCGATGGGAGTCGGTGGGCACCACATGCCGCCGGAGGCCAACGTGGCCGCGACATTCGACAACTCAAGGGCATTGACCTCGAAGGGCCCGAGGGTGAAGGAGCCGATATTCTCGCGTTTGACGTAATCGGCAAGGCTCTCGTCGCCCGTCGGTACGTAGGCGCGGGCGGTGCCCGGATCGGCGTAGGAGCGCATGCCCAGGCGCACCGCGATGTCGACGGTGCGCGGAACGCCGACCTGCTGGATCAGTTTCGCGAACGCGGTGTTCGGCGACAGTGCGAGGGCGTCGGTCATGCTCATCGGGCTGCGGTAGCCGGCGGCGTTGCGCACACACCACGTCTTGGGTGGGCATCCCTTGGTGGCACTGTCACCCAGTCCAGTGCCCTGGAAGTTCGGCGGAACATCGAGCATCGCGTTGATGCCCATTCCCATCTCCAGTGCGGCGGCGCTGGTGAAGATCTTGAAGATCGATCCCGCGCCGTCGCCGACGAGGGTGAATGGCTGCGGTTGCACGGTCTGACCGGCCTCAAGTTTGAGTCCGTACCCACGGTTGTCACCCATTGCCAGCACCCGGTGGGCGTCCTTACCCGGCCGGATCACGCTCATCACGCTGGCAACGCTGTCCAGCGTGGGAGCGGCGACGGAGTTGATCGCCTGCTTGACGCTCGACTGCACCTGAGGATCCAGAGTTGTCTTGATCAGATAGCCGTTGCGAGCGACATCTTCTTTACTGATACCCGCTTGCGCCAGGTACTCCAGTGCGTAGTCACAGAAGAAGGCGCGATCCCCCGCCGCGATGCAGCCCTGTGGAAGTGAATTCGGTCGCGGCAGAACACCTAACGGTTGTTCCCGCGCGGCGCGAAGCTCGTCGGCGCGTTCGGGCAGGTTCTCGATCATGGTGTCGAGAACGAGGTTGCGACGATCCAGGGCGCCCTGCGGATTGGTGTAGGGATTCAGGGAGCTGGTGGACTGCACCAGGCCGGCCAGTAACGCTGACTGTTGCCAGTTGAGTCCCGCCGCGTCGATTCCGAAGTAGGTGCGGGCGGCGTCCTGGATGCCGTAGGCGCCGTTGCCGAACGGAATGAGATTGAGGTAGCGGGTCAGGATCTCGGGCTTGGTGAGCGCTTTACTCAACGCCAGTGCCGTTCGGATCTCCCGCAGTTTGCGCGTCGGCGTCGTGGCCACCGCGGCCTGCCGCTCGGCGTCGGTCTGAGCATTGACCAGGAGGTTGAAGTTTTTAACGTACTGCTGCTCGATGGTGGACCCGCCGCGGGTGTCTCCAACCCCTTTGAGGTAACCGGCCAGACCGGTGAGGGTGCCCTGGAGGTCCACACCATTGTGATCGGCGAAGCGCTTGTCCTCGATGGACACGATCGCCAGTTTCATGCTGTCGGCGATCCGATTGGAGGGAAGCTCCCAGCGGCGCTGCGAGTAGATCCAGGCAATCGGGTTCCCGGTCGCGTCGAGCATCGTTGAGACCGCCGGCACCTCGCCGCCGACGATGTTCGCCGAACCCTGGGTCACCGATTCGGAGGCGTGATTGCTGGCCATGCCGAGGCCGCCGGCGATCGGAAACAGCAATGCGGCGGTGAGTACGCCGGCCAACAGGCAGAGCAGCGCCATTTTGCGCAGAGTGGGCTTCGCCGGGGGGTACTCATCCGACACCCCGCACACATTAGGTGCTGACACGCGGGACTTCCAACGCGGCGGCTGTCCGGGGCCTCAGCGGCGCCGTAGTCGCCGCAGGAGTAGCGCGCTCAGGCTGACCGCGCCGAGGCCGATCGCCAGTGGAAAACGGGTCGCGGACCCAATGCCGAAGCCGGAGTGCGGCGCCCCAGTCGGTGCCCCGGTGGCGACCGGCGGTCGCGGCTGGACTGGTGGAGTGGTCCTCGCTGAAGCCTTCGGGCCGGCTTCCGCCGTAATTTTCTTCGCGGCCGACTTCGCGGCCGGTGACTTCTTGGCTGCGGTCCCCTTCGTGGTCTTCGCCGTAGCTTTTCTCGGAGCGGCCTTCTTCGCCGGCGCCTTCTTCGGTGTCGTTTTTTTCGGCGTTGCGGGCGGGATCGCACCGGCACTGTCGTCGCGCTGGTCCTCGGAATCTGCCACGTAGCGCTCCTCTTCTGGATGGTTTCCCTGGTTGCTGTCGCGTCCCTGAGCAGGTGCGGCGTTCACGAGCGTCGGCGAAGACCCCGGGCCGATACCCCCCAGGCCGATACTCCGGTGATCAGGATTGCTGCTCCAACAATGAACGGCCACAACGGAATCTGGCCGGATCCTGGGGGATCAGCCACGCCAGGACCCGGTGCTCCCGTGCCGGGCGTCGTCACGGTAAAGGACCATGAGCCGGAGACGGCGTGGCCGTCGGCTGAGGTAACCCGGTAGTTCACCGTGTACTCACCCGATGGGCCGAGTGGGCGCACCGCAACTCCGACCGTTGCGCCGCGGATCTCGGGGTCTCCCGCCGTCCACAGGTTTGCGTCGGGGCCGACGACGGTCATCGCGGCGAATGTGGTCTGCAGCGGCTCGTTGAACGTTGCGGTTACCCGCCCGGGACCGGCACTCAGGGAAGCGTTGGCTGGTGGGTCCGAGGCGATCAGGGAAGTGTGTGCACGGGCCGTACCGATACCGGTGACGACGCCGATTGCGATAACGGCCGCGATGACCATCCGCCGCCACGCCGCCCGCGGCCAACCCGTCACCGCCACGTCCTACAACACCCCCAGGCGGGCCATCAGGTCGGCCTCGATGCCGTCGAGCTGGTCGCTGATGGCGCCTTGGGCAGTGCGCCGACCCTGTCCCGGCATATTTTCGGCGGCCGTGACCGCCGCCGCCAGCGCGCTGAGTCGATCAGTCATCGCGGCCACGAAATAGGCGTTCTCGGTGTCCGCGGGCTTCTTCTCGGCCACGAGATGCAATGTCTTCTCGGCTCCTGAAATGCGGGCCGACAGACGTCCGCCCTGTCCGGAAAACTGTCCCAGTGCGGTCAGTGGCACGCCAAGGCGCTCCGCGCGCCGTTCGTCGATGGCGCCGCGGGCCGCCATCGCCGCCCGATAGGCAAGGGGTACGGCCACTGGCGCCAGCAGGCGGGATACGGCGAGGGTCCGGCGCACCCTGCTGGGCGAGAGCAACCGGCCCTCCCTCTTGGTGCGGAGTTGGGTCTGGGCAACCTTCACCGCTGCCCGGTCGCTGTCCTTCTGCGCCTTGAGTTGGGCCTTGATCGCCTTACCCTGGGACGCCGCGGTGGCCTTGATGCGTTTGGCCTCGTTCTTGGCGGCAAGTTTGGCTTCCAGCTTGGCTTTGGCCTTCAGGGCGCGGGCCTCTGCACGTCGGGTCGCCCGGCTTTTGCGCTTGAACAACAGACCCATCGCTGCTTCCTCCCGTCGTCGGGGACCGGTGGGACGAAACTCGAAGGCCGGTCGAGGCAACCCTATCTCCCAGGCCAAGCCGAAGTTTCACGACCTGCGGGTATGCCACAATCGAACAAGCTTCGCAAACCCGGGTGCCGCACGGTGCCCGCTCGTATCAGGGGACGTGTGTGAACCGGTCGCAACGGCGCGCCGCGGTGATCAGCTGGGCTGTCACCGCGACGGTGCTCTGCGGTGTGGTGGGTGCTGCTCCAGCCCAGGGCGACACGGCGGGTGCGACTCAATCCGGTGACGAGGTCGGCGGGAAACCTCGCGCGCGAAGCCAGTCGCCGGTTGCTCGCCCCAACGATGCGGTCACCTACCGTCGGCCGGCCGGCCGGGCCGCAGTACGCGAGTCCGTCGGTGCGCCCACGGACACCGGAAGCCCGCGGGAGACGGCCCAGTGGCCCTGTCACCTACCGTGGCCGGTCTGGCCGGTGCCGCCTGAGCCGGTCGCAGGAAACGGGGGGCATTTCGGCGTGGCAATCGCGGTCACGTCACCGGTGCTCTATCCGACTGTCACCGATCGCCCACTGCCCGCCGTCGAGGGCTTTGCCGGCACTGCGGCAGTGCGCCGGGAGGATTCTGCGGTGCAGCCGCCGGCTTCGCCCGCCCTTGCGATTCCCCCTTTCGCACCGGCCCCGCCCCCTCGGGCCACCGTTCCACTGGACGCATCCCCTCGGAGCTCCGATGCACTCTCTGCACCCGCCATGGCCAGCCCGGGGAAAGCGTTCACTTCGCCCGCGGCACCTGCGCCCCGACGCGGCGACGGAACGTTGCCGACCGCCGCCCGCGCGGGCTATCCGAGCTACCTCCGCGACGCCGACATGGCTCAGGTCGCCACATTGGCACTGTCCGGGCTGGCGGGGATCCTCGGGATGACCGCGCTGGGAGCCTTCCTCGGCTACCGCCAGGCCAAGGTGGGTTACATGCTGCGAGCAGGCGGCATCGCGCGGTTCCTGCAGTGACCGCAAACCGGGTCACCGGGGCGGTCAATGACGTCCTCGCTCTGGCGCCCCGACATGGTGAGGTCTCACTTGCGGGCCTGGTGGCTGCGGTCGGTGAGCACCGGGAACGGCGCATCGAAGTGAGCGTGGCGGTGCTGCCGGCGGGCGTGTCGGGGCAGTGGCGGCAGTACTGCGATTACGACGAGTTCTTGATCCAGGACGGCCTCCCCACGGCCGATCGCACCCTCGCCCACGAGTTGGGTCATTTAGTTCTGGGCCATGACGGGATACCGGTCATCGAGGTGGCGCGAGAAGCAGCCGAATTCGCCAGCGATGATCTGATCAGCTACATGCTCAACCAACGCACCGGTTGTCTGGGTCCGGGCGGCGAGGACATCGAGCAGGAGGCCGAGGACTTCGCGGCACTATTGATCTACCGGCTCGGCCGACTGCCCAGCGACCGATCCTCGATCGTCCAAGTCCGCCTCGGAGAGGCGTTTGGTTGACCGTCTGGGTCATTGCCGGCCTGCTGGGTATGGCGACCGGTCTGCGGATCGGATGGGCCGTGGTGAACCACCGGTCGGTCGTCAGCACTGCGATGATCATCGCGCTGGGAAGCCTCGCTGTGGTGGCCGCGTTGAACTGGTATCCGCTGACCCTGCTCGTCGACACCGCGCTGGGCTGGCCCAACATCGCCATCGGTCTCAGTCAGGTGGCCTTGGTCGCCTCGGCCACCGGAAGCTGCGTGATGATCACCTCTGTCGCCTCGACCCGGCAGCCCGAAGTGACCCGACGGCGTGCCGTCATGCAGTACTGCTTCGGGGCGCTGATTGCGATGGTGGCCCTGGCGTTCTTCCTGGCCGGGGAGCGCCAGCCGGAGATGGCGCCTCGGGAATATCTGGCGCGCAATCTCGGCTCCGCGAATACGGCTCTGCACTGGCTGGTTCCCCTGCTGTACGTGTTGTTGGCACTGACCCTGGTGTCGTGGGTCGGTATGCGCCTATCCAACCCCAGCCGCCGCGGGCGGGCGCTGTTCATCTTCACCATCGGCAGCGCCCTGATCGTGGGGGCGAGCGCGTTCCTCGTGATACGCGCCGTAGGCTCCACAGCTCTTGTCAGTGTCGGTACCGCGGCGACACTGCTGCTGAGCGCCATGGCCGTCGTCGCGGTTGGCTCGCTGCTTCCCGCGGTCGAGGATTGGGTCGGTGCGCGCCGTGAACTCCACCTGATCGGGCCGCTGCGCCGGGAGATGGCGCGCCGACACCGGGATATCGGCATCGGAGTCAGGCCGCGCGGCCCGCTGGTTTTCCGCGTGGCCGAACAACTTTCGTTGATTTCGGATGCGCTCTACCTGGAGGCCATGCGTCTGGAGGCCGGGCACTCTCCGGCGCCCGAGGAGTACCCGGAAGCCGGTGCCACCACATCTGAGCAGGCGCTGGCCGTCGCTCGCTGGATACACGCCGACGCGGCCGCCGCTTTTCCTGGCCGGGGGTGGCTCCGGCAGCCGTTGAGTTGCTCAGATCGGGACTGGATCTTGGAAATCGCGCGCCAGTATCGCAGTCTCGCTACCGACAGTCCCAGTCTGCGCTGAGGCCGCTTAGGCGTCCAGATGTTCCCGGCGCCGGAGTTCGTCGACCTTCTCCACGACGTCCCGCTGTGCTTCGGGCGACAGGCCGACCGTCCGGGCGGCGATCCGGCGGACACCATCGTCGCGCATGCTGGCCAGGAAGGTGAGTTCGGCGTCCAACTTCTCGTAGTAGGCGTCGTCGGTGAAGTACTCGGGCTTGATCCGGAAGAAGTTGGCCAGCGCGGTCATGGTTGTGGCAGACGGGTTGGTTCGGTTGCCGGACCGCAGTTGCGACAGGTACGGCGCCGACATCGTGATGCCCTCAGCCTTGAGCGCGCCGATCACCTCTGCCGACGTGTGTGGGCCACGACCCGGGGGGTACACCGTGTCGAACAGCCTGTTGAGCCTGGCTGAAAATGTGGTGCTCATCGAATGTGACCTCCAGAGTGCGAACAGAAGAGCTAAATAGGTCCCCTACGTGTTTGCTGTTCAATGTAGCGGGTCGCGAACAAAACGCCAAGCGCAAACTCCCCCTAGGACCGTCGGGTTCGGTTTTGTGCGGTTTCGCCTTGGGTCTGGGTGGCGCGAACGTTCCGGATCGGAACCCAAAAAACTGTGCTTAAGCTGAGAAATGCCCGCTCGGTCGGGGCGCGGCGGCCGATTCGCGTCCCCGATTCGCGACGCCGGGATGCGGCGCCATTCATCGATGGGGGCAACCGACGTTCCCCACCGCTGCGCTACTAATTACTATTTGCTGGAAACCTTCAGGCAACTTTAAGTCTGCTATCAGGCTGGTGAGACGCTTGGTTCACGCGGCGAGCAGCATGGCCAGGATCGCGGTGTCCGGGTGGCTGATCGGGTCCACTCCGACCCGGCTGACCATCCCGGTGACCGTGCCGTCCGCCTCCGCTTCCACCCATGCGGCACGGTGCTCCAGTCCGAGGTGGGGCAGACCGGGCAGCAGCAGGCATCCCGACGCTGCGCCCGAGCACTCCGGAAGTGACGGGGTGGTTTCCGATGGCGGATGCAACATGATCAAGGCGGGGGGGTGTTTTCCGGCGAAATATCCGGGTGCGATCGCCGTCTCGCCCACGACCGTGCCTTCGGCGAGTACCAACCCCACCGTCCCGGGCTGTGGGCGTTCCGGCAACTCCTCACGTACTCCGAAAATCGTTGTCGTGGAGAGCAGGCCAGGCAACGAGGCAACGCGCACCGCGACCATCAGCAGTTGGGCCCATTCTTTGGTGGAGTTGGGCCAGCGGCCCAAGACCACGAAGCCCTTCAGGGCGCCACCGGAATGGAAGGGCGCGATCTCAACCGCGCGTCCTGGGTTGCTCTCCATCTCGCCTCCGCGACGGGTTCACATCCAGCATGACCTATGGGGAGTCCGGCACTCAACACGACACGAGTGCCACGGCGAGAAAGATTCGCCGGCTCTCAGCCGAAGATGAGGCCCTTGGTTTGGGAGGTCGCTGCAGCGAAGCGATTGTGCACGTCTGCCCAATTCACCACGTTCCAGAACGCTTTGACATAGTCGGCCTTGACGTTTTTGTACTGCAGGTAGAAAGCGTGTTCCCACATGTCCACCTGCAGAAGCGGGATAATTCCCAGCGGCACGTTCGCCTGCTGGTCATAGAGTTGGAACGTCAGGAGCCGCCCGCCGAGGCTGTCATAGCCTAAAACCGCCCAGCCCGAGCCCTGCAAGCCGTTTGCCGCTGCCGTGAACTGAGCCCGGAACTTGTCGAACGAACCGAATGCATCATCGATGGCGGCTGCAAGTTCGCCGGTGGGTTTGTCGCCCCCGTCGGGGGACAGGTTCTTCCACCAGATGGAATGGTTGACATGGCCGCCGAGGTGGAAGCCGAGGTTCTTCTCGTTGAGGAAGATGGCGGAATGGTCATCGTTGGCACGCGCTTCCGCGAGTTTGGCGACAGCGGCGTTGGCCCCCGCCACGTATGCGGCGTGATGCTTGCTGTGGTGCAGTTCGTTGATCTCCCCTGAGATGTGGGGCTCCAGCGCCCCGTAATCCCAGTCCAATTCCGGCAAGGTGTAGTCAGCCACGAGAGTCCTTAGTGGTTGTGCGGTGTGATCCGGGCATCACCTTGCTCTATGACCGCGCACTCCGCAAGGAGGCGACAGCGACGTCAGGGCCTTGGGGGCGCGTTTCGCGTCGCTGTCCCGGTTTACAACAAGACGACGAGGGCGAGAATGCCCAGCAGAATAAGCGCGATGACGCCCGCACGCGTGGCGGCCATCAGGTAGGACCTGCTGGCCGCCGATGAGCCCATGGCCGATGACGAGGCAAGTGATGACCATGACGATGGGGCAGTGGAGCCCGCATCGAGTGGCTGAAACGTCATCGCAACCCCCTGGCCTGGATGTTCAACTGACCGCCTCAGTATGGGCCAGTGAAATTAATCACAATGCCAAGGCGAGACCGCGATCATAGCCCGCGATCGGCCGGCCTTCAATCCGTTCGGGTGGAGTCCGCGTCAGTGTGGTTCAGGTGGCGATGCGCGCATCGGCGTGTCCACCGGTGAGTCGCGGACCGGCCGTGGCCCGTTAGTGTGCCAATACAATTCGCGGACCGGTCCGGAGCCTGTTGATCGGCATCGGAACCTGGGCTGAGTTATCCACAGACCTGCAGCACAGTGAACCAGAAAAGCACTGTTCAGCGGCCAATTGACGATACGGCAGGGTGTGGATAGTCCTGTGGAGATTGTGGATAGGCCGGATATTGCTGGAAGCCAACCCTGGCGCATTCGGCACTGTGTGCCACTTTCGCGCCACTGCCGGCTGAGATGGTCACCGGCGCGCCGGGATGGCCGGCGGCGTCGCTATAGGCTGGGACCGTGATCCAGGTGTGTTCCCGGTGCGCTGCGCGGTGGAACGTGCGAGAAACCCGACGCGTATGGTGCCCGCGCTGCCACGGCGCCCTGCTGCCGCCGCCACCCTCGATGGATCGGCCTCCGGCCGTTTCGGGAAACCGGGATCGGCACCGAGCCCACCGCGAGGCGGTCGAACCGCGCACGGGCTTTCGGTGGATTGCGGTCCGGCCCGGACCGGCGCCGCCGCCACGGTTCCGCCGCCCGTCGCTCGGCCCGACCCCGCGCTATCAGAGCATTCCGCGCTGGGGTCTTTACGACCGTCCCGCGGCCGGTGCACCGCTGGCAGCCCAGGTGCCGCGGAAAAGCGCGTCGGACACCGCGGTGCGGGCCACATTGCTGGCCTCGGCCGCCGTGTTCAGCCTCGCCGCGCTGGTGCACATCCTGCGGTATCTGCTGCTGCTCATCAATCGGACGACGCTCCTGCCGCCACTGGTGGCCAATGGCACTTTGTTGATGGGCGTGCTGGCCAGCCTGGCGGCGATTGTCGCGGTCATCGTCACGGCCGCCACGATGGCGTCATGGTTGGTCGGGCGGCGTTCCGCAGTGTTCAGGTTTCTCGGCCACGACGACCCACGATCTGAATGGGAGTTGTGGGCCGGCTGCTTGGTTCCCGTCGCGAACCTTCTATGGGCACCGGTCTTTTTGATCGAGTTGGCCCGTGCCGAGCAGTCCGAAGCGCGGCTGCGCGGCCCCATCGTGATGTGGTGGGTCGCGTGGATCTTCTCCACCGCGATATCGGCGTGGGCGATGTGGACCAGTTCGGCCACTGATGCGCAGGGGGTCGCCGACAACACGGTGACGGTGATCATCGCCTACCTGGCAGGTTTGGCGGTTCTGCTGCTGTTGTGGCGGGTGTTCAACACCTTTGTCCGCAAATCGGTGGAACGCCCGCTCCACCGCTGGGTGGTCGTCCCGGAAGATCAGACCAACGTGGAACCCCAGAGTGAATCGACTCCGAACGATCCTCCCGGTGATCTTCCCGACGATGCCGAACTCGAACCGGATCTGCGGGCCGATCAGCGAGAGCCGGTGGCGTAGTTCATGTCTCAGTCTGCCGCGGCGCGGGGGAAACACCACCCGTTCGTGGTGGCTCACCGCGGTGCGTCGGCCGACCGTCCCGAACACACCCGGGCCGCATACGACCTGGCGCTCCGGGAGGGCGCCGACGGGGTCGAGTGTGACGTACGACTTACCGTCGACGGGCACCTGGTGTGCGTTCACGACAGGCGAGTTGATCGCACTTCGACGGGAACCGGTCTGGTCAGTGAGATGACGTTGGCTGAATTGCAGCAATTCGACTGGGGCGCTTGGCATGCCAGTCGTGATCATGGAGTCGACTCCGACGACACCGGCCTGCTCACTCTCGACGAGTTGCTGGCAATGGTGCTGGACTGGCGACGGCCGGTGAAGATCTTCATCGAGACCAAACACCCGGTGCGCTTCGGCGCCTTGGTGGAAAACAAGGTCTTGGAGTTGCTCAACCGCTACGGCATCGCCTCTCCAGCGTCGGCGGATCTGTCCCGCGCGGTGGTGATGTCCTTCTCAGCTGCGGCGGTGTGGCGTATCCGCCGGTCGGCCCCGATGCTTCCCACCGTCCTACTCGGGGAGACCTCGTGGTACCTCGGCGGTGGCGCCGCGACCACCGTCGGCGCGACGGCGGTCGGCCCGTCCATTGCCACCTTGCGCGAGCATCCCGATCTGGTGGACCGGGCCGCCGCGCAGGGTCGGGCGATGTACTGCTGGACCGTCGACCATTACGAGGATGTTGAGTTTTGCCGCGACATCGGAGTGGGCTGGATCGCGACCAACCATCCGGGCCGCACCAGGGCCTGGCTGCACACAGGATTGCGCGATACCGACCGAGAGGACGTTCCCCGGGATCCGTCCTGAGGGGATGTGGTCTGGGCGAGCCGATCACGGCTGCGCGTCGAGCACCGACTGGGGGATCGGCGAATCGCTGCGCAGGGCATCGAATAGTGCGGCGGCGGCTGCGGAGTCCCAGACCACGACCGAACCCGAGTCATTGTCGGTGAACTCACCGATCGGCACGGTGACCGCGGTACCCACTGTGCGCAGTGCCCAGCCCAGTTGGGCCAGGTTCCAGACATGCCCATCTCGGTCGACGCTCAGTGCCGCCGCCATCGCGCGCGAGGTGCGATACCACCGCCAGGGGTTAAGCCATACTGCCGGACTCTCCGCGCGGCGCAGCATCGCCGACACGAAGTCCCGTTGGTGGCTCATCCGATCGAGATCCGACCGAGGCGTCGCTCGGCTACGCACGTAGCCGAGCGCGTTGCGTCCGTCGAGCCTCTGACAGCCGGCTGGCAGGTCGATGCCGGCCAGTGGGTCGGAGATGGGCTCAGGCAGACACATCTGAACCCCGCCGAGGGCGTCGACGACGCCGCCGAAACCTGCGAACCCGACCTCGACGTAATGGTCGAGGGCGATACCGGTGTTCAACTCAACGGTCTGCGCCAGAAGGGCTGGGCCACCCTGGGCGAACGCGGTATTGATCTTGTCCGCTCCATAGCCCGGGATGTCGACGTAGGAGTCGCGCGGGATGGACACTAGCGTCGGCGGCTGAGCTGAGTTGATTGCCGGAACATGTACCAGCAGGATGCTGTCGGTGTGCCCGTTGCCGATGTCACCACCGGTAGACAACTCGATCTGCTGCTGCGGGGTGAGGTCTGCGCGGCTGTCGGATCCAACCAGTAGCCAGTTGGTACCGCTGGCGGCCGCAGGACGATCGGGATACGCGCCGAGCACATCGATTCGCCGCAACGATGACTCGATCCAAATCGCTGTGGTCAGCATCGCGGTGATCGCGACAAGACCGATCGCCAAGGTGCTCAGTGCAATTCGTCTGCCCCACCGAGCCTTCCTTTTAGCGACAACTCGACGTGGCCGCCGGGGCTGCGGGGGCATTGAGCTCCGAGGGGTTCGGGCGGGTCGGGCCGGCCGCGCGGACTGTTTGGCCTCGGTCGGCCGCGCGGACTGTTTGGCCTCGGTCGGCCGCGCGGACTGTTTGGCCTCGGTCGGTCGCGCCCGCGTTACTGGTGCGGGGGGCGGCGGCGCGGCACGTGGTGGTGCGGCGTGCGCTGGTCGATAGCGCTGCTGGGGAGGTGGTGATGGTGGTCGCGGACCGGGCACTGGCCGAAGCGGGCGGGGCGGTCCGGGCAGCCGCGGTGCCGGACGGACGGTTGACGAGTCGCGCCGGATCACCGGTGCGGGCTCACGCGCGGGCGGCTGACGCGGCCGATGGGGCTGACGCGGGATTGGCTCTGTCGGCGGATCCGTCCCCGGTGGAGGTTGCTCGTTCACTGCAGTTGATCTTTCAACGCAGCCAGCCAAGATGGCCGGCCGCCAGTGTGTACCCGACGAATGCCACGGTGTCGATAAGCCCGTGTGCGATCACCAGCGGCCAGAGCCGACCGGTCCGGCACCAGGCGTATCCGAACACCAGGCCCATCACCACATTGCCGAGGCCGGCTCCGAAGCCTTGGTAGAGGTGGTACGCACCGCGCAAGATGCTCGACGCCACCACCGCCTGGCCCGATGTCATGCCGAGCTGGCGCAGGCGGGTGATCAGATACCCCACCACGACCACCTCTTCGGCAAATCCGTTGGCGAACGCCGCCAACACGAGCATCGGGATCCGCCACCACGAACTATCCAGGGCCGCGGGCTCCACCTCCGCGTTCAAGCCCATCGCGCGGGCGGCCAGATAGAACATGAGCCCAGGAATCCCGATGAGCGCCGCCAAGCCCATCCCGCCCGGAATGTCGGTGCGCCAACGTAACCGGCCCAAACCGATGTCGGCTGGCTTGATGCCGCTTCGCCACAGCAGGTAGAGAGCCAACGCTCCCCACGCCACCAGCTGACCGACCGAGACCGCATTCAGGCCGAGGTTGATCAGGTCGAAGCGGGACTGGTTGGAATTCAGTCGCACCCGATAGCCGGGCAGCCCGGAGAGCACCGCGTCGGCGAGTCGAAAAACAGCAATGAACGCGCTGACGCCGAAGGTCACGGCCAGCATGACCCCGACCTCGATTCGCAGGGTCCGGCGATCGGTGATCAGGAACTCGCCGCGGGTGGCGTTCACCGAAGCAACGGTAGTGCCTCGCGTGCGGCAGGTTCCTGAGCCGCGGGCGCGGTCTCCGGCAGGCGATAGTGTGAAGACGTGCCACGCATCGCCTACCTCGGCCCGGAGGGGACCTTCACCGAAGCGGCACTGCTGGCGATGGCCGCCGCGGGAATGGTGCCGGGTGGGGGCGAAGTGCGGCCCGAACCGGCGGAAAGTACGCCGACCGCGCTGGAGGCCGTCCGGTCCGGCGCCACCGACTTCGCCTGCGTTCCGATCGAGAACTCAATCGAAGGCAGCGTGCTTCCCACCCTGGATGGTCTGGCCGCCGGTTCGCCACTGCAGATCTATGCCGAACTGACTCTGGATGTGTCCTTCAGCATCGTCACTCGGCCGGGGATAACAGCCGAGCAGGTGCGACGCGTGGCGGCGTTCCCCGTCGCCGCGGCGCAGGTGCGACGCTGGCTGGCCGCACATATCCCCGATGCAGAGTTGGTGCCGGCGAATTCAAACGCGGCGGCCGCACTCGATGTCGTCGCCGGCCGAGTCGATGCCGGCGTCAGCACCGCACTGGCGGCCCAGCGCTACGAGTTGTCCTCGCTGGCCGACAACGTCGTCGATGAGCCCAACGCCCGCACCCGCTTCGTACTCGTGGGAAAAACCGGTGCCCCGCCGGCACGCACGGGTGCGGACCGCACGTCAGTGGTGCTGCTGATCGACAGCGCTCCCGGAGCCCTGGTGTCGGCGATGAGTGAGTTCGGCATCCGCGACATCGACCTGACCCGCATCGAGTCCAGGCCCACCCGCACCGGCCTGGGCACTTACATGTTCTTCCTCGACTGCGTTGGCCATATCGACGACAGCGCGGTCGCCGAGGCACTCAAGGCGCTGTACCGCCGTTGCGCGGAGGTCCGCTACCTCGGATCCTGGCCGACCGGCGCCGCTGCAGGGGCGTTGCCACCCCAACTCGATGAGGCTGATCGGTGGTTGGACCACTTACGCGACGGCAGGCCATGAGCGGACGGCTGATCCTCGTCCGGCACGGCCAGTCGCACGCGAACCTCGAACGTCGACTCGACACCCGGCCACCGGGAGCCGAACTCACCGAGGCCGGCCGCGAACAGGCGCGCGCGTTCGCCCGGTCCCGGCGCAATCCCCCCGGCCTGCTTCTGCACTCGATCGCCCGACGGGCGGCGCAGACTGCGATGGAGATCAGCGCCGAGTTCGCCATGGCCGCAAGTGAAGTCGGCGGGATACACGAGGTACAGGCCGGCGATCTTGAGGATCGCACTGACGACGACGCCATCGCGCAATTCACCGCCGTCTATCAGCGGTGGTGCGAGGGCGACCTCGATGTTGCGATGCCCGGTGGGGAGAGCGGCAGCGACGTGCTCGATCGCTATGTGCCGGTGCTCAATGATCTACGACTGCGGTACCTCGACGACTCCGCCTGGCCAAGCGACATCGTGGTGGTCAGTCACGGCGCAGCGATCCGCCTTGCTGCCGCGACATTGGCCGGAGTCCAGAGCGGCTTCGTCCTCGACCATCATTTGGCCAACACCGAGACGGTGGTGTTGGCGCCGATCACCGAGGGACGCTGGAGTTGCACTCGGTGGGGGTCGAGGGTCCCACCGTTCTATCCCGAACACGATGGGCACGCGGTCGCAGATGCGCTGCAGTCCACCGACCCGATGGGGTGATCGGGTTGGCAGGCGGCTGTGACGGCGAGAACACCATCCCCGACGTCGTTGCCCGGCGGGTGTGTGCGGGGTGCGGATCGACGGTTCCGGCCGGGATGTTCTGCGGATGCTGCGGGGCCGAACTCGACAGACCCGGGGATCGGCTGCACCTGTTGCGTCCGCGGGTCTTCGTAGTCGCTCCCGGCGAACACGTCGCCATGCCGACGATCATGAGTTCGGTGTTTCCGCATCTGCCTAGGGCCTCCCGGGTTCCGTTCCGGATCGGGATGGCGCTGTTGCTGATCGGCTTGGTCGGCGGTGCGCTGTTGCGGATCGTCGGACCTTTGGTCGTGATCGCGGCACTGGGCGTTCCACTGCTGTTCGTCCTTTATCTGTGGCAGTCGGGATTGATGCGGGATGTGCCCGGGCACGCCCTGGTGACCGCGACAGCGTTGGGTGCCGGGCTTGGTGTCACCTGGGTGCTCGTTACCGGTGGTGTGCTCGCTCGGTCGTACGACATTCCGATTTCCGCAGGATTTGTGCTCGAAAATCTTTTGGGAGTAGGTCTGATCGTGTCGGTGGGCGGGGCGGTGTTGATGGTGTTCCCTGCTGTCGTAGTCCGACTGCTCAGTGCTCGCAGCCAACAATCGCGGGAATCCTTGGATGGTTTCGTGATCGGGGCGCTGGGCGCACTCGCATTCACCGGGGCGGCGACCACAACCCGCCTCGCGCCGCAGTTCGTTTCGGGGTTGACCGACAGCGTTCGCCCGATGCGTTTGCTTGTGGAGTCCATGCTCTACGGCGTTGCCGCTCCACTGACGGCCGCCGCAACCGGCGGACTGGTCGGGATCCTGCTGTGGTTCCAGCCCGGGCACCGGGCCGGCGAACATCGTGGAAGAGTGCGAGCCGGACTCGTGGTTTTCTGCGGCTTCGTCGCGGTGGTCTACACCGGCCTCTGGGCGATCGACGCCATCCGACTGTCGAAGTGGCCGCAACTTGCCCTACATCTGGTGATGACAGCTGCCGCACTGGTAGCGGTGCGGATCTGTGTGCAATTGGCTTTGCTGCATGAGGAACCTGATCCGTCCCATGGTGAACCGGTGCTGTGTGTGCACTGCGATCGGGTGGTTCCCGATATGGCGTTTTGCCCGGCCTGTGGCGCAGCGGCGCGGGCGTCATCGCGTCAATCGCGCTTGGTCCGCAGGCAGTCCCCGCCGGTGCGGCAGGGCGGAACAATGGGCCCCGACATATAGTTGAACCATCAGGTGCTCGAACCATCGGGCATGGGAAGCAGGGGAAAAATTATGATGAAATCATCAATTCTGGCCAGACGGTTTGCGCTCGTCACCGGCGCGGTCGCCATTGCCGGAATGGGTGCACTCTCGGCGTGCGCAACGGAGAAGGAAAAACCGGCCGAGACCACGAAGTCGCCGGAGTCCAGTGCCCCGGCCACGCCGTCTAACGCACCGGCGCCCACCGAAAAAGCCGTAGGCCCCGGCGGGAACAGCTCCTTCTCGCCGACGTACAAGGCGCCAGCGGCTCCGAGTCTGCGGCCCGTGCCGGGCAACGTCATTCCGGTACAACCGAACTAAGCGCGCGGTAGCCGGCGCGTAGCGGTGCCTCAGCCGATGCGGCATAAGTCGTTGCGGCAGAAGGTGACCGCGGTGTTCGTCGCCGCGGTCACCGCAGCCACCGCTTTCGGACTGACGCGGGGATCGGAACCGGCAGCGGTGGCCGGTCGGATCAGTGGGCCCTATGCGGCGTTGCTGGCCGCGTCGACGGATCTCGGTCCGGCGCACGATCAGTACGTGCAACTGACTGCCGCGCTGCGCGTACCCAATCGTCCCGATGACTTGTTCGGGTGGGCGCGCAGCCACGGCTTGACGGTGCGCTGGCGGGCCGACGACAACTGGGCCTTCATCGGTGGCTCGCCGCAGGCTCTCGCGGAGGCACTCGGCGTTGCCGTGCATGACTACCGGGGTCGCAGAGGTCAGGTTTTCTACGCGTCCCCTCAGCAGCCCGTCGTTCCGGCTGCGGTGCGGACAGAGGTGGCAGAATTTGGCCGTATCCTCGGCTACACCCCGCATCGGGAGGCCAACCGTTGGGTGTTCCCGGCGGAGGCGCCGAACCAGGAACTGGCCCGACAGGGCTTAACACCCGATGCGGTGCTACGCACCTATAACGTTCAGCCACTGCGCGACGCTGGCTACTCCGGTAAGGGCGTCACGGTGATCGTGTTCACCTTCGACGGGTTCGATCAGGGCGATCTTGACCTGTTCGCGACCACTTTCAATCTGCCGACGTTCACCCCGGAGGTGGTGGGTGGACAACCACCGGCCCGTAGGGGTGAGGCCACGATGGACCTTCAGGCGATCCACGCCATCGCACCCGATGCGAAAAAGGTTCTGTTCAATGCGCTGCCGACGGTGCAGGGCGCCGGCTCCTACGAGAAGATCGCCGCGATGATGGAGCAGGCAGACCGGGATTACCCCGGCGCGCTGTGGAGTTTCTCGATCGGATGGGGCTGCGACAAACTGATCACCGCCGCCGACCTCGCTCCGGCCCGCGCGGCCTTGGCTGCAGCGCTGGCCAACGGCACGACGGCCTTCGACGCCAGTGGCGACCTGGCCGGCCTGGAATGCAAGGGGGGTCAGGAATGGTCGGCTCCGCCGAGCGCCGACGACATCGGACTCGATGCGGTGGCGTCGATGCCGGAGATGACCAATGTGGGCGGCACCACGGTGTCGACCGACGAAGACGGCGCCTGGCTGGCCGAACAGGCCTGGTTTGACGCACCGCTATCCCAGGGAACCGCGGGCGGGGTGTCGGCGCTGTTCGAACGCCCCGACTGGCAGGCCGCACTGGACCCCGGCCGTGGTGCCGGTATGCGCCTCACACCGGACATCTCGGCGGTGGCCGACCCGTTCACCGGCGTGCGGATCGTGTTCAACCAGCAGGAACTGGTCGGCGGCGGCACCTCGTTGTCGGCGCCACTGTGGGCCGGGATGACGGCCGTGATGAACCAGTATCTCGCCGACAACGGAGGCCGGCCGGTGGGCGATCTGAACCCGGTGCTCTACGAGATGGCCGAGGCGGCCCGACTGCCGGCCTTCCGTGACGTCGTGTTGGGCGGCAATGCCGTCGACGCCGCCGGGCCGGGTTATGACCTGGTCAGCGGATTGGGCACGCCCGACGTCAACAACCTGGCCAAGAACCTTCTCCTCACCCAGAAATTGGTGCGGTGAGCATCGACCTGAACCGGGACGCGGTGCCCAGAACGCGGTGCCCCCGGTGCGCGAGTGATGTACCGGCCGGCGAATTCTGCGGGATATGCGGGTCGGATCTGACCGGCGGGCGGACCGGGGGACGCCGATGGCTGCGGCCGGGCACCTTCGGTGCCGCGCCGGGCGAGGCCGTCCTGCGGCCCTATCTGTTCAGTTCACTGTTCCCGCACCTCCCGAACCGGTCCAGGCGGCCGTTTCGGATCATCCTGTCCGTCGGCGCCCTCGCTCTGGTTGCCTTCGCGGTCGCAAGGCTTCCTTCGGCGGGCATCGCCCTGGCCGCACTGGGACTTCCCCTGCTGTTCGGGCTCTACCTGCGCGCCTCCGGCGTCGGGCGGGACATCCCGCGTTCATCTCTGGTGCTCACCGCGACCCTCGGCGCCGCGTTGGGCATCGGGTGGGTCATGGTGACCGGTCAATTGGTGTCGGCCTCCTACGGGTTGCCGATGTCCGTAGGCCTGGCACTGCGTCACGAATTACGCACGGGCATAGCGATTCCGACGGCCGCGATGATCCTGATGGTCGTGCCGGTGATCGTGGTGCGACTGTTGGCGAGGTCTGCCCGCCGGCCGGCGGAGTCCCTGGACGGGTTCGTGATCGGCGCTCTCGGGGCGCTGGCTTTCAGCGCCACGGCGACCCTGACCCGGCTGGCACCGAGGTTCTTCGCCCCGGCAGCGGTCAGCGACGACAACGGGCCGTTCCTGTTCGGCCCGCGCAGCGCCGGCCTATTCGCCCACACCAGGCCATTGCGGAGTCTCCTGGTGGAATCCGTCCTGTGCGGGGTGACCATTCCGGTCACCGCCGCGGCCGCGGGCGGCATCGTCGGCATCCTGCTGTGGTTTCGTCACCCGGGGGCCGACGACACCGAGGATCACCCCGGTCGGGTACGCATGGTCCTCGCCCTCCTCGCCGCCGCCGCTCTCGTGATTCACACTGCGGTGGGCACCATCGACATGGTCGGGTTGCCCGAGACCTGGATGATCGGTCTGCACCTGGTGATGACGCTCGCGGTGCTTCTGGCATTGCGACTCGCGCTACAACTGGCGCTGCTGCACGAGGCCCACGATCCCATCGACGAGAGTCGGCCGCTGTTGTGTGTGCACTGCGAGATGGTGGTGCCCGACATGGCCTTCTGCCCGGCCTGCGGGGTCGCCAGTCGGGCCTCCTCGCGTGAGTCGCGACGTGACCGCCGGGGTGAGCGCCCGCAGCCTCTCGACGTGTCCGCGGGCGCCGGGCCGCCGGCGGGCGAGCAGACCTATCCCGGGTATGCGATTGGCGCGCAGACCTATAGCGCGCCGGCCGTGCGACGGCCCCGGTTGAATTGGCTGCTGGGGCGCTGGGGGATCGGCATCACGACGGTGGCGGTGACCCTCGGCGCGGTCGCGATCGTGCTCACGCCGAGGGTCGCGCACTACATGTGCCCGCCGGAGTGCGGCGAACCTCCGACCGGCACCCCGGTGATGGCGCTGCCGCGGTTCGCCGCGCCGGGCGGCGAGTTTTCGGTGGCCTATCCCGCGGAGGGATCCGCCTACGCGGTCACCACCGGTGACGCCGGGGTGACGGCCACCTTCACCGGCGGCGACGGTGGGGTCATGCAGTTGTTCTCCCTGCCCGCGAACGGCCGGTCGGCGCGAGAGATCGTCAAGGCTGCGCTGCGCAAGGCCTACCCGGACGCCACATTCGCCTACGAGATCCCCAATGCGATGGTCGGCTATCAGCCCGGCTACGGCGAAGCCGCCGACGACTGGCCGCAGAGTACGACCGCGCGCTACAGCCGGGTGCGGATCATCGGCCTGGCGGCGGTCAAGAACGACGTCGCACTGGTCGCGTTCGCCATCGGGCCCTACCGTGTGTTCGGGCCGGATTCCGGGCCCGGAATACCGTCAGGAGCCAACCTGCAACTTGCGCAGGACATGGGAAAATACGTCAACAGTTTCCGGTGGGCCGGCGATCCACTGCGGTGAAAGGGACTCGGGCTGAAAGGGATTCAGCCCCAGCCGAGTTCGTGCAGACGGTCATCGTCGATCCCGAAGTGGTGGGCGATCTCGTGGATCACCGTGATCGCTACTTCCTCGACCACATCGGCCTCGGTATCGCAGACCTCCAGCAGACTCTCCGAAAAGATCGTCACGATATCGGGCAGGGCTCCGGCGTAGGACGAGTCACGTTCGGTCAGCGCGACGCCCTCGTAGAGACCGAGTAGATCAGGTTCAGTGGGGTGACGGTCGGCCACCAGCACCACCACGTTGTCGATGGCGCGGGCGAGTTCGGGCGGAATCAGATCGAGCGCGTCGGAAACGAGTTCCTCGAAACGCGCCGCAGACATCCGCATCAGCCCGGCGGAAGCGGCGGGAGCGGAAGATTGAGGCGCTCCTCGGGAATGCTCGGCGGGGGGATCGGCGGCTGCCCGTTGATCAGCAGCGGACCCTTCGCGCTATTGAGCAACGTGGCCCAACCGCCGTTACCCAGGGTCGCTCCGATGCTGCACGAGACCTGGCGGCTGCCAGCAGTCCAGCTGGGCAGCGAGACAGTGCTGTAAATCAACGTCAGCGTGGTGTCGCGCAACTGCACGGGAGCGAGATAGGCCTCGCTCAGTCTGTTGCAGACCTCTTTGATGAGCGCATCCTGGTCGGGTTCAGGGGGCAGCACGTCGGGGAAACTCTCAGCCAGATTGACAGTCCCGACGACCTCCATCGCATGCGGTGCCGAGCAGTCGACGGGGGCGTCGTTGGGCTGATTGGTCGGAGGGTCGATTCCCAGGCAGGTTCCGGTCGGCCAGATTTTGGACTGGTCGAGGTCGGCGATCCTGCCCGCGAATGCAATCTGCTGGTTGGCCGGACCGGGAAGCTGCAAGCCGCACAGCATGCGACGCTCGCCCGACTGCTGCCAGGCTTTGTCTCCCGCCCAGAGCAGGCTGATACTGAAGCGGCTGTTCGGGTCAAACTTCGCGCCGAGGTAGCGCTTCACGGCGGGCTCGCACTGTTCCTGGCTGATCTGTTGGATCCGGGCGGGGGACGGCGGTGGCGCATCCGGCCCGTACTCCGATCCCGGATAGATCCGCATATCGTTGGACTCGGCCACTTCGAATCGGTGATCGCCGGCGCAGTCGACGATCACCGCGGAGTCCGGCAAGTTATCCGGCCAGTTCAGGCAGCTGCCCGGCCGAGCGTCGGCGAACGTGGGATTGGCCGCCGGCCGCAGTGCCTCGGACGTGGCGAAGCGGCTCAGCGGGCCGTTGTCGCCGGTCGGCAGGGCAGTGACGACCCCGGCGATCAACAGTGCGCCCAGCGCGGCCAGCATGAGGACGCGGCGGGTTGAGCTGGCGTGCAGCGGACCGGTGAAGCCGCGTCGCGGTGGAGATTCGTCTCCCTGGGGAGCATTCCCGGATTCCACATCGGCGGTCTCGTCCCGCTCGGATAGCTGCAACATTGCCTCCATTGTGGCAGGCCCCCTCCGCAGTGTGCCAAGTGATGCGCAACGACTGTTATGGGGTTGTGCTGTGCCCGCCGATTCACCCGAAAGTAGGGTTCACTGGGTGATCGACCTGAAACTCGTGCGCGAGGATCCTGACGGGGTGCGCCGGTCTCAACTCAGCCGCGGTGAGGATCCCGGGCTCGTGGATGTGCTGCTCGACGCGGATGCCGACCGCCGGGCGGCGATCTCGGCGGCCGACACACTGCGCGCCGAGCAGAAGGCGGCCAGCAAGAGCGTCGGTGCGGCCAGCGCTCAAGACCGTCCGGCTCTGCTTGAGCACGCGAAACAGCTGGCCGCCGATGTCAGGGAGGCGCAGGCACGGCAGGCCGAAGCGGAGACCGCGTTCCACACTGCCCACCTGGCGATCCCCAATGTCATCATCGAGGGTGTGCCGCCCGGCGGTGAGGACGATTACGCGGTTCTCGAGGTCGTCGGTGAACCGCGATCGATCTCGGCGCCGAAGGATCACCTCGAACTCGGCGAGGCCCTCGGGCTGATCGATACCGCCCGCGGAGTGAAGGTGTCGGGGTCGCGGTTCTACTTCCTGACCGGTCGAGGCGCGCTGTTGCAACTGGGTCTGCTGCAGTTGGCGGTGCGACTGGCGGTCGCCAACGGATTCACCCTGATGATCCCGCCTGTTCTGGTCCGACCCGAGGTGATGGCCGGTACCGGGTTCCTCGGCGCGCACGCCGACGAGATTTATCACCTGCAGGCCGATGATCTGTACCTGGTGGGTACCTCCGAGGTGCCGCTTGCCGGCTACCACGCTGAGGAGATTCTGGATCTCTCCGACGGCCCGCTGCGCTACGCCGGTTGGTCCACTTGTTTTCGCCGCGAGGCGGGCAGTTACGGCAAGGACACCCGGGGCATCATCCGGGTGCACCAGTTCGACAAGGTCGAGGGATTCATTTACTGCCGCCCCGAGCAGGCCGAGGCCGAGCATCGCCGATTGCTGGGCTGGCAGCGCGAGATGCTGGATCTCATCGAGGTTCCTTACCGGGTGATCGACGTCGCCGCCGGTGATCTCGGATCCTCAGCGGCCCGGAAGTTCGACTGCGAGGCCTGGGTGCCCACCCAGCAGGCCTACCGCGAGTTGACGTCGACATCGAATTGCACGACGTTCCAGGCCCGCCGGCTGGCTATCCGGTATCGAGATGCAGGCGGCAAACCGCAGACTGCCGCCACACTCAACGGAACCCTGGCTACGACCCGCTGGTTGGTCGCGATCCTGGAGAACCACCAGCAACCCGACGGCAGTGTGCGGGTGCCTGCTGCGCTGGTGCCCTTCGTCGGCACCGACGTGCTCGGCCCATGATCGGCCCGTCGATGATCGACATCGATCTTGACCAAGCGCGAGGCTGGTTCGGTTTCGGAGTGGCCGGAAATTTCGCCGGCCATCTCGAACAAGCTGGTGAGGCAGCCGATTTCGTCACCGTGAAGAGTGAGCCCGACGCGCCCAAGGGCCTATTCCCGTGGTACGCCCCCGGTCACCACAGCTTCCTTGGCGAGTTCCCGCTCTCTCATGACGAGGTGCGGTTGCCGACCAACGTGGCGGCCGACGCAGCGTTGAACCTTCAGATCGAGCCCGAGGTCGGACTTGCGTGTCGAGTGGGCTGGAACGGCGACGTCGTCGCCGAACTGCGCCCTTTTGCGCTCGGGGCGTTCAACGACTGTTCGATCCGCCGACCGAATGCGCGCAAGATCAGCGACAAGAAGAACTGGGGGCCGGCCTCCAAAGGTGTTGCACGGGAGTTCTTCGATATCGACGACCTCAGCCCGGACGGACCCACGGCGACGATGCGGCTGTCGTGTCACCTACGCGGGCCGGACGGAATCGCCGCGGAATACGGAGTCGACAGCCCATTACCGGGCTACTCCTACTACGGCGAGATGCTGCTGGACTGGATCCTCGATCGGCTGGCCAATCAGAAAGGTGCACCAGAGACCCCGTTGGAGGACGTCGGGGCGTTGATGGTGGCCTGCGGCCGGCCGGACACCGTCCTGATCGGCATCGGTGCGACGCGCTACACCGCACTGGGCGAGTCCACCTACCTGCAACCTGGAGACGAGGCGATCGTTCGGGTCTACGACACCGCGGGATCGCGGTCGTCCGACCTTCGTCAGCTGGTTTCTCAGCTCTGAGTCTCCGGCGGTCGGCGGCGTTCGAGGACTTCGTCGAACATCGTCAGAAAGTCCGCGGGTTCGGCAGGGGTGAAGGCCGGGGAGGGCCAGACCCCCGGCACGTCAAGGGTGATGAGAACTGACCTCAGTGGCCGGCGCGGGTCCAGGGGCAGCCAACGCCGCAGATCCGAGGTTCCCCACAGCCGGAAGCGCTGCAACCACATCCCGAGCGGCTGCGTGCGGTACCCGCGGATCGACTGCAGCGGAATGACTCTCGCCGTTCCGGATGGGAAGTGATAGCGCCGCAACGTCAATGCATGGCGATCCAGTTGAACCAGTCCATCGTCGTAATACTGACGCGGCGGCCTGGTCATGCCGGCGAGCTGCGCAGTGGATGGCCCTTACTGGTCAGGCAGCGGCCCGATGCCAGATCCCACTGCCAGCCATGCAGATTGCACGTCAGCGTTGCGCCATCGACCACACCGAACTTTGACAGGTCGGCTTTCAGATGTGGGCAGCGACGCTGAACCTCCCAGCCGTCCAGGGCGATGGTCGAAGTGTCGTCGTGGGCCTCGGCGAACCAGCCGTCGGCGTAGGCGATCCGCTCGTCGGTAAGACATTTGAAGAACGTGTACAGGTACTCGTTGTAACCGCCTACCCGCCAGGCCTTGAACCGGGTGGACAGGAAGATGGTGTTCACCCAGTCCGGCTCGTTGTCCCGAAGCACCGTCCGAACCAAATCCGGTGCAATCTCGAAGCCGTAGCGAAACTTCTCATCCGCAATCGGCTCGCGCACAGTGCGTTTCGGAAAATCCAGCACGACCGTCTCGGATCCCATCTTGAGTTCGACCGGGTAGCCGATGCCATCGCAAATCTGGTCGCTGGCCAGCATGATCGGTTCGAACCGGACGCGCAACGGGTCCAGCAGCGGCTCTCCGGTGGCCGGTGCCCAACTCGCTTTCTCAGCGGCCAGCACTGGGGCCATCCGCTCGGCATAAGCCGCGATATAGGCGGCCTTACCGGTGGTGAAGATCTCTTCGACCTCGGCCTCGGGGATCGGGTGGGTCAGTGAAATCAGTTCAGCACCTTGGAAATTCGCCACCGAACCCGGAATCATCAACAATCCGCCCCGATGTCCGTGCAACTGCATCTGGTCCAGGAACACCATCTCGTCGGGGAAAATATTGCCAGGATCGCCGTGGTCGTCGTTGAGGTCGCGCAACTCCGGATCCAGGAAGCACGGTGGTCCGGCGGACGGGATCACCCAGGTGGCACCTACGTCGGCGATGTACTGCCGGCAGCGGTCCATTCCGCGCTGGCGCTTCTGGATTGCGAAGGCCTGCTTGGCGCGCTCGGGCATGTCGTAGACCATCGGATACCAGATCGCTCCGGAGTACTGCGTCATGTGAACGTCGACGCCGCCGAATTCAGCCAATGGATCCAGTGTCAGCGGCCGGGAGTCATTCATGTTGAACATCGTCGTGACGCCGTCGGAGATGATGATTCCGGAGTCGCCGATCGGACCGTCGGCCGGAGCCCGCAACGCGATGATCATGATGTCGAGGTCACCCCGGGGCCCACTGAGGTGGTGCTTGACGGAATCCTCGGTCTCGACAAACTGGTGAAAGCCCAACGCCTGCAACTCACGCTTGAGATCGGGAACCGGATAGTCGGGCAGGAGCACCACCGCGTCTTTGTTGACATGCGCGCTGAGCAGTGCGGGGTCGAAGTGATCTTTGTGCAGATGCGAGATATAGAGGTAGTCGCAGTCACCGAGGGCGGCCCAGTCGAGGCCGCTGTTGTCCGGAAACACGAACCACGAACCGAAATAGGCCGGGTTGAGCCACGGGTCACACAGAATGCTGCCCGCGTGCGTATCGACTCGAAAACCGGCATGGCCGACGCTGGTGACCTGCACGAATTTCCTCTCCGCTGGTAGAAGCACCTATCGGGAGTTTAGCGGCCGGTGCCGCACTAGGCTGACGAGCGTGGAACCGGCGTACGGAACTGTCATCGCGGCTGTTCGTCTGCTGTGGCGGATCCAGGGCTTGAGTTTCGCCATCACCGGCATGGAGAACCTGCCCGCGGTAGGCGGCGCGGTGGTGGCGATCAACCACACCGGTTACTTCGACTTCACGTTCGCGGGCCTACCCTCCTACCGCCTCACGCCACCTCGGTTGGTGCGTTTCATGGCCAAACAAGAGGTCTTCGATCACTCGGTCACCGGCCCGATAATGCGCAGTCTGCGGCACATCCCAGTCGACCGTTCCAGCGGTGCGGCGTCATTCGATGCCGCGGTGAGGGCTCTGGGGGCCGGTGAATTAGTGGGGGTGTACCCCGAGGCGACAATCAGTCGCAGTTTTGAACTCAAGGAGTTCAAGTCGGGTGCGGCACGCATGGCCATCGCCGCCGACGTGCCGATCATCCCGCACATCGTGTGGGGTGCCCAACGCATCTGGACCAAGGATCACCCGCGGAATATGTGGAGGCCCAAGGTCCCGATCTCCATCGCCGTCGGAGAACCCATCCCGCCCAGCCTGCCGGCCACCGAACTCACCGCGCTGTTGCGATCGCGGATGCAGCACCTACTCAAAGCTGTTCAGGACGCCTACGGTCCGCATCCGCCCGGCGCGTTCTGGGTGCCGCACTCCCTCGGTGGCGGCGCGCCCACGCCCGCCGAAGCCGCCGAACTCGAAACCGCCGAACTGGCCGAACGGGCCGCCCGCCGCGAGCAGCACGGCATCGGCACGGCAGACTAGGCGTCGATGGAACTGGTATATCGCGCCTTGGAATTCGGCTCTTTTGTTGCGGCCAAGGTCACGGGCATCACGATCACCTACGAGGGTGTGGAGAACCTGCCCGCCCGCGGCGGAGCAGTGGTGGCGGCCAATCACACCAGCTACGTCGATTTCCTGCCGGTGGGCTTGGCCGGCCGCAAACGGGGGCGCTGGATCAGGCTGATGCCCAAGGCCGAGATGCAGAAGGTCGCCATTGTCAACTTTGTGATCAGACACACCGGCGCGATACCGGTGGACCGTCAGGCCGGTGCGGCCGCCTACGCCGAGGCGGTGCGTGCACTGCGGTCCGGCGAACTGGTAGGGGTCTATCCGGAGGCCACCATCAGCCGAAGTTTCGAACTCAAGGAATTCAAGAGCGGCACGGCTCGGATGGCACTGGAGGCCCAGGTGCCGATCGTCCCGATGATCATCTGGGGATCGCAGCGTATTTGGACCAAGGGTCATCCGAAGAATCTGGGCCGCAATAAGATTCCGATCGTCGTGCGGATCGGTAGACCGTTGACACCGTCCGGGACCCCCATCGAACTGGATGCGGCGCTGCGTGCGGCGATGACCGCGCTATTGCACGACGTCCAAGAGCTTTATCCGCATCCGCCGGGCGCCTTTTGGGTTCCGCGGCGGCTGGGCGGTGGCGCGCCGACGCCGGCCGAGGCAACCCTTATCGATGAAGCTGATTCGCTGCAGCGGGCGCGCCGTGCCGCGCAGGAACCTTGATGCAGCGGGCGCGCCGTGCCGCGCAGGAACCCTGATGCTGCCGGCGCTGATCGCGACCGACGTCGACGGGACTCTGCTCAACGGGTCGGACCGCGTCACTGCGCGCACGCGGGAGGCGATTGTGGCCGCCATGGCGGCCGGAACACAGTTCGTCCTCGCCACTGGTCGACCGCCCCGATGGATCGCGCCGGTCGTTGATGAACTCGGGTTCGCGCCATTGGCGGTGTGCGCCAACGGAGCGGTCATCTATGACGCGGCCACCGATCGGGTGATCTCGGCGCGGACCCTGTCGGTGGAGGTGCTTGCGGAACTCGCCGAGATCGCCGACCGGGCAGTGCCCGGTTGCGGTCTGGCCGCCGAACGGGTGGGCCGCAGCGCGCACGACTCGGCCACCCCGCAGTTCGTCAGTGCGCCCGGCTACGAACACGCTTGGCTCAATCCGGACAACACCGAGGTGTCCTTCGCCGACGTGCTCAGTGCCCCAGCGGTCAAGCTGCTGGTGCGCAAACCCGGGATGCCGAGTTCGGAGTTGTCCGCCGTATTGGCTAAACACATTGGCTTCCTTGGTGACATCACCTACTCGACCAATGACGGTCTAGTGGAGATCAGCCCGGTCGGTATCAGCAAGGCGATCGGGCTGCAGGAGATCGCCCGGCCGCTGGAGATCGCCGCGCAGGACACAGTCGCCTTCGGGGACATGCCCAACGATGTCCCGATGCTGGTGTGGGCCGGCCACGGCGTGGCGATGGGTAATGCTCACCCGGAGGCGGTCGAAGCGGCCAACGAGGTCACCGCGTCCAACGACGACGACGGGCTGGCCCGGGTGCTCGAGCGCTGGTTGCTCTAGCCGAGGCCGGGTGAATCGACAGAACTGGGGCCGCACTTCTACGGTGAGGTCGATGCCGCGGCAACCGGCCGCGTCCAACGGGAGGTCGACCCATGGTTCTCAACGTCAGCGCTGCTTCGGTAGGTGTGTCGGCGGCAGCCGAGTCCGGTGTGAGCGCACAGATGAGTGCGGCGACAGCAGTGGCAGCGCAGGCGTTGGTCGCCGTCATGCCGATGGGTGCCGATCTCGACTCTGTGCACTTCGCGGCGGCGCTCAACGCGGTCGGCGCCTCCTACATCGGCATCGCCATCGAGCATTTGGCCGACCGAGGCCTCTTCGCTGAGGCGCAGAGCCTCGCGGCCGCGACCTACACCGCGACCGAAGCAATCAGCAACACTGCGCTAACCCTCTAGAACTGCGCTAACCCTGTAGCGCCGTCCCGGTCTCCGCCGTCATGCCCGATCCCGCGTGGCCCGCTCTTCCTCCCGAGGCCAATTATCTGCGACTGGTCGGCCCTGGCGCGGCCGGTGTCGCGACGACGGTCGCCAGTGCTGCAGCCTGGCAGGCGCTGATGGTCAGCAACGAACTGGCGTTCTCGCTGTCGATGCTCAACACCGCGGTCACTGCACTGAACTTCGAGGGCGTGGGCGGGGCGAGTTCGCTGGCGGCCATCACCGAACTCAACACGTCGCTTCAGCTGCTCGCGGTGTGGGTTCAGGAGAAACCGCCCGTGGCGGCGAGCGCCGTTGCCGCGTATCAGACGGCGGTGTCGGCGATGATCCCAGCCGAGATCTCGATTGCCAACCGCACCGCGCAGGCGGCGAATGTGGCGATGAACCCGGCCGTGTTCGGCGCGTTGACTCCGACGATCGTCGCCCTGGACGCCGAGTACTTTGGTGAGCACTGGCCGCACAATGCTGGCGTCGGTGCGAGCTATGGTGCCGCGCTGGCTGCGCTGACGGCGGCGCTGGCGATTCCGCCACCCGTCGCGCCGCCGCGCGCCTCCGTCGCTGCTCCGGCGACCGCCGCTGCCGCGGTGACTCAGGCCACCGGCCGGGCTGTCGCCGGCCAGGGGATGACGGAGTCCGTGCAGCTGGCGACGTCAGCCGCTAATCTCGCCGCCCCTGGATCGACTGGAGCGTTAGGGCCCGCTGGTGCGTTGGGGTCTAGTGGCGCGCTGACGGGACCGATTCAGGCCGCGCTCGGTGCGCTGCAGCCCGCGCTCGGGATGTTCGCGACTCCGGTACAGGCGGTTCGGGATTTGGGCGGTCTTTCCCAAACGGTGGCCGGCCCGACGAGCGCACCGCCGGCGGCCATCGGGATCGGCGCGGGGGCGATACCGGCGGCGGTCGGTCCTGGGGCGGTCGGTCCTGGGGGTGGATCAGCGACCGGGGCGGGTCTTGGGAGCGGCGTCACCAGCTACGCCCGCCCGGCAACCAGTTTCGCGCCCGAGTATGGCGGTCGGCCGGCCGGCCGTGATTTCGCTGCGCCGAGTGTCACTGAGTGGCGTGGCCCCACCGCGACGAGCGGCGCGGTACCGGTTGGGCCCGCCGGGGCGGGACTGCTCGCCCGCGGCAGAGAAGCTGCTGACGACGGAGGTGGTTCGCGGGCCCGCATCGTCGCGGATCGGCCGACCGGACGGCCGTGTTAGGTTCAGCCCGTATCTGGGCATCAGAGGATCCGAGGAGGCCCGTCGATGAGCAAGGGCCGCTCACTGGCCTTGGTCACGCTGGCCTACGTTGTCGCGGTCGGGGTAGGACTCGGATGGCTGTACTGGGGGCCGCGCACCGGCCGACTGTGGCTGGACACGCTGATCGCCGACCTGCTTGCCACCGGTGTGGTGTTCGTCTTCAGCAGGGTCTACCGCAACTCCAGCTTCTACGACGCCTACTGGAGCGTGATCCCGCCGCTACTGGCGCTCTACTGGTGGTCGCAGGGGCCCATGGGTCCGGGTTCCGCCGACTCTTCGGGTACAGACCCGCTGCGGATCTGGCTTCTTGCTGTGGTGATGACGTACTGGGCGGTGCGGCTCACGGCCAACTGGGCGCACCTGTTCTCCGGCTTGAATCATGAGGACTGGCGCTATCCGATACTGCGTGACGGTGCGGGGCGTTTTGAGTTTCTCGCCGACCTGTTCGGCATTCATCTGTTCCCGACACTGCAGGTGTTTGTCGGCATGCTGCCGGTCTATGTTGCTCTCACCCGTCCCGGGGACGGACTGGTGTGGCTGACGTGGGTGGCCTTCGCCGTGGGTATCGCGGCGGTCAGCATGGAGTTGATCGCCGATAGACAAATGCAGCGCTTCGTCGCCTCGGCCGGGCCGGGTTCGGTGATGGACCGCGGTTTGTGGGCGTGGTCGCGGCATCCCAACTATGTCGGCGAGATCGGCTTCTGGCTCTCCATGGCCCTGTTCGGTGTTGCGGTATCACCGCGCGACGCGTGGTGGCTGTTCGCCGGCGTCGCCCTGATGGTCGCAATGTTCTTGGGCGCCAGTATTCCGTTGATGGAAAAGCGCAGTCTTGAGCGCCGCCCGCAATACCAGGACGTCATTGACCGAGTGCCGAAACTCATCCCGCGCCCGCCCCGGCCGGATCGAACTGGCCCGGCATGAACCGGCCGCGAGTGGTGATCGCCGGCCTCGGTGATAGCGGACTACTCACCGCGATCCGGTTGGCTCGCACTGCCGATGTCGTCGGCATCTCGGCGAAACCCGCGTTGGTCAGCGGGCAGGAACTGGGTGTGCGCCTGACCCGTCCAGCCGAATGGGCGCGCGACTATTTGGTGCCCTTCGATCGTTACCGCGGACTGGACCGGGTACGCAGCGTGCAGGCCACGCTGACCAGAGTCGACTTCGCCGCTCGGATCGTTTATGGCCATCGCCCCGACGGCACCGAGGTCGCCGAACCCTATGACGCCCTGGTGATTTCGACCGGAGTCAGCAACGGTTTCTGGCGCCGTCCCGCGATGCAATCCCCGGCGCAGATCCGCGAGGAGATCGCCGCCGACCACGAGCGACTAGCCGCGGCCGGGTCCGTGATCGTGGTGGGCGGCGGTGCGGCCGCGGTGAGCGTGGCAGCCAATATCGCAGCACGCTGGAGTTCAAAGAGGGTCGACCTCTACTTCCCGCATGATCGCCCGCTGGTCGAACACCACAGGAAGACGTGGGAACATCTGCGGCGCAGGCTGATCCGGCTGGGGGTCGGCCTCCACCCCGGCTATCGGGCCGAGGTGCCGAACGGCTTCGATTGTGACGCGATCACCGCCGATCCGGTGCGCTGGAGCACCGGGCAGCCGCCCTCCCAGGCTGACGCGGTTGTCTGGGCTATCGGCCGGTCCCGACCGAACACCGACTGGTTGCCCGCCGAACTCCTCGATGAGGATGGATTTGTCAAGGTCACTCCGGAGTTACGGGTTCCCGGCTACCGCGGAGTATTCGCCATCGGCGACGTGGCCGCCACGGACCCACTGCGTTCCTCGGCCCGAAATCGCGCAGACGCGGTCCTCGCGCACAACATCCGCGCTGAACCTGCTGGCCGGCCCTTGCGTTCCTATCGGGCGCCGCGCCGACGGTGGGGATCGGTAATCGGAATCCAGTCCGATGGGGTCGAGGTGTTCGCTCCCAACGGGCGGCCGTTCCGTATCCCGGCGTGGTCCGTTCACCGCGTACTGATGCCCTGGATCGTGCGCCGCGGCATCTACCGTGGGATTCGGCCCAACCAGCCGATGGGGTAGGCACGGTAGTCGGCGCTGGCCTCCGGGCAAATTACGCATGAAGCCGCACCGGAGCCGACCCCGCCGCGGCCTGATTGGCTCGCCTCTGCCGAATCGAAGGCGCATTCGCCGCGATCCGCACGCCGCACGCAATGAGGCAGATGATGCGAGCGGGATTGCTGGTGAGCATGTAAACGAACCATCCGTTGTTCTCAAAAATGTGAATTGACGCAGGTGATGCCGCCTCCCATACTTGGTCGATGGAGGGGTCGCCCGAACAGCGATGGATTAGCGACAAGGCACTTGTCGAGTCTGTTCTGCGCGATTTGGACGCGGCGGCGCAGCGCTGGGAAGCGCTCCTCGCCGAGGCCGAATCGACCACGTACACCGTCGATATGGGCGATATCCAAGCCGTCGCCAACTCAGATGGCAAACTCATCGAACTGACGCTGCAGCCCAACGTCGTGACCGATTACAGTCACGGCGACCTGGCCGACCGGATGAACGTCGCGTTTGCCGCCCTGCGCGACGAGGTGGAAGACGATTACCGGATCCGGTACGGCGGGGGACTGCGGTGATAGGCCGCCCTGACACGCTGTCGAGCGGGGTCTGAGGTGCCACTCAACCTGTCGAATCGGGATCAAAATTCCGGACACATGTTTTACAACCGGCGCCTGCGGGCCGCAATCACCCGCTTCTCAGTTCGGATGAAGCACGACGATCGCAAGCAACATGCAGCGCTGGTGCTGTCACTGGTCTTCGTCCTGCTCGGCTGCGGCTGGATGGCGTTGCTGCATTTCATGAAACCGTCCGGCCTCGCGGGTCAATCCGTCATTGTCGGTAACCGCGATACCGGTGCCGTGTACGCCAAGATCGACGGCAGGCTGCATCCGGCACTGAACCTGACCTCCGCACGGTTGGCGACCGGCAACGCAGTGGCTCCGACGTGGGTGAAATCCCGAGAAATCAACAAGTATCCGACTGGGCCGACGCTCGGCATCCCCGGTGTACCGGATGAACTATCGGTACCCGCTAATCGGTTGTCGGCGTGGGCGGTGTGTGACACCGCTGCGGCTAGCGGCCGTACCGGTCCGGCCACGGTGACTGCTATCGCGGGGGAGTTGACTGGCGGAGGTCGCGCCGAACCATTGAACAGTGGCGCTGCGATCCTCGCCTCCCATCAGCGCTCCACCTACCTGATCTGGAACGGCCAACGAAGCCGGATCGATCCGGTCGATCGGGCGGTGACATTCAGTCTCGGACTTGACCCTGGAAGGACTCGGCCTGTCGAGATGTCGGACGCCCTCTTCGATGCCGTGCCCGCGACCGAACCGCTGGTGGCCCCGGTGATACCCGAGGCCGGAACACCGTCACGTTGGTTAACGGGTTCGGTGGTTGGGCGAGTACTGATGGTCAAGGACGCCAACGGATCGCCGAGCGGTTTTTACGTCCTGATGGCGAACGGGATTCAAAAAATCAACGCCTTCGTGGCGGACCTGCTGCGAACAGCGGATGGCCGCGGCACCGGGGAACCCCAGCTGATCGGGCCGGACAAACTCATCGCGATTCCCGAAGTGGATGTGCTCAACGTGGGATTCTATCCGACCGGAAAGTTGGAATTCATAGATCCGGACGTCCACCCGGTCAGTTGCGTCAGTTGGAAGAAACTGTCCACTGACCCGCAAGCAACCATCACCGTATTCAACGGCAGGGGGCTGCCCACGCCGCAGGACGTGGATTCCCATATCGTCGAGTTGGTCGGTCGCGGCACAGGTCAAGCACAGCAGACCCTGATCCTGCCGGGTGCGGCAAATTTCGTGGCGTCCACTAGCGGGGCCGTCACCGCCGACACCCGCGAGAGTCTGTTCTGGATATCGCCGCAGGGCGTCCGGTACGGAATTGAGTGGGAACGTAACACGCTGGCCGCATTGGGGATTGATCCCGACCGTGCGCTCCAAGCGCCCTGGCCGTTCCTACGCGTTTTTGCCTTCGGCCCCGCCGTCAGTCGAAGCAATGCCCTAGTGGCTCGAGATTCCTTCGATGCCGGCGGCGGGATTGCGGTCATGGCGCCGTCCGGCTGACGCTGAGGAGGACATGAATGTCGAAACAAGGTTTTGTGCGGTGCGCCAGGGAGTCGGCCCCGATCCTGGCGCCTGTTCGAGTGGTCATTGCGCCGCCGCTGGATTTGCCCGAACGAGAACCGCGCAACATCGTGCTGATGATCGCGGCTCCTGCACTACTGGTGGGAATCCTCGGCACGCTGGTGGTGATGTACACCTCGGGTGTCCGATCTCTACAGTCAGGCCTTTTCCCGCTGATCGGTCTGCTTGGCTTCGGAGCCCTAATGTTCAGCGGCAGATTCGGACGCTCCAGACGGATCGGTTGGGGTGAACAGGAGAAGCAGCGGCGAATCTATCTGCGGCAACTCGACGAGGACCGCGATGAGATTCAGCGCACGGCGCAGCAGGAGCGCAGCAACCGCTTGTTCGTTCACGGTGATCCCCGCACACACGACACCATCATCGGTGGACCGAGGATGTGGGAGCGAAACCGCACCGACGCGGACTTCCTCGACGTCAGGCTTGGCATCGGGTTTCAGTCGACCGAGGATTCCGCGGTATCGGTGCAATGGCCCGAGGTTCCGGTCGGAGAGGAACTTGAACCTGTGACTGGTAGAGCCTTGCGGGACTTCATTGTTCAGCAGAGCCGGATCGGTGACATCGGAAAGGTTTTGAGCCTGCGCTCACAACCCGGTTTCAGCTTCATCAGTGAGAGTTGCGATGAGTTGCACGCGGTGATGCGGGCGATTCTTTGCGCGTTGGCGGTGTATCACAGTCCGGCCGATGTCAAGTTCATGGTCGTCACGCGCCACCCCGAACTCTGGACGTGGTTGGTCTGGTTGCCGCACAATCATCATGACGAGATGTTCGATGCGTGTGGCATGCGGCGACTGGTGTTCACCTCGCCCACCGAACTCGAGGACGCGTTGGACTCCGAATTGCACGGCAAGGGCAGGGGCCCGTGGCTGCCGCCGTCCGGTGTGGGTCCGGCTACCGCCGCTGTAAGTGCCACGGTGGTGAACGCACAGAGGGTGAATCCGCAATCCGGGCCGCACTGGATCATCGTCGATGACAACACCGGAACCCCGGAAACCTGGGAATCGGTGACCGGCCAAAAGGGGATGGCCGGGATCACCGTCCTGCGATTGGCGACAAGGATCGCAACCGGCGTGGGCTTCACCTCCGATGAACAGCGGTTCGAACTGAAAGAGGGCCGACTTCATCATCGGGGCGACTTCTATGCCGTGGCCGACATGCTTGCCGCCAGTACGGCCGACCGCTACGCCCGCGCACTCGCCCACTGGTCGCCGACCACCGCCGCCGAACTGTCCACCGCCGATAGCCAGGGCGCTGAACTATTGCGCGCCCTCGGGATCAACGATGCGCGCCATCTCAACCCGGATCGCCTCTGGGCCCAAAGTAGAGGCCGGGGAGACCGGAGATGGGCGATGGTCCCGGTTGGTATCAAACCCGGCGGCGACCTGCAGTACGTGATTCTTCGGGCAAAGGATTTCGCGGGGTACGGATTCCACTCGGTGGTGATTGGAACGTCGGGCGCCGGCAAATCGGAATACTTCCTATCGCTATGCAATGGGATCGCCCTGACGCACTCGCCCGAAAGTTTCATCGTGGTCTTCGTCGACATGAAATTCGAGTCGGCGGCTCAGGATCTCGAGGGGCTACCGCACGTCGTGGGTTCATTGTCGAACCTGGGTAATGATGACCGCCATCTCGCGGAGCGGATGCGAAAAGCGATCGACGGTGAAATCGCTCGCCGCTATCGGCTTTTCAAGGACTCCGGTGCACGTGACGCGAACGAATATGAGGAGATGCGACTCGCCGGCCGGGACTTGGAACCGGTTCCCATCCTGCTGGTCATTATCGACGAATACCTCGAACTCTTTCACCACCACCCCGATTGGATCGATCTTGTGATCCATATCGGGCAGGAAGGTCGTGGCTGCAATGTCTTCTTCACCCTGGGTGGCCAGCGACTGGACCTGTCATCGCTGAGTAAGGCGAAGAGCAATATCGCTTTCCGTGTGGCGCTTCGGGCCGAGACCGCCGAGGATTCCCGCGATGTCATCGGCAGTGATGCGGCACTGCACCTGCCCGCGGGGGAGAACGGCTACGCACTTCTCAAAGTCGGTCCCCGTGAACTGGAGCCGTTCCGGTGCTTCTATGTTTCCGCGCCCTACGTCGTACCCCGGATCAACGCTCGGAATGATGCTGCCGTCACTGTAGGATTCACCACGCCGAGATCTTTGACGTGGGAGTACCAACCGCTCCCGGCGAATGATGGTGCGGGCGTTGTAGTCACCGATGAGACCCAGGGGCCCGACGAGTATCTCTATCATCCGGATGGTTTCAAGAAGAAGAAACTGCTCGACGTCATCCGGGAGTCGCTGGCCTCTCATCCGGCGCGGCCTCCACACCGGATCTGGCTTCCGCCTCTCGATACCAGTGAGACAGTCGACGAACTCGTCAATCGTTGGCGCGGCAAGTCGTGGTGGTCGGATTACGGCGAAAATCCAGGACTAGTCTTCCCGGTCGGTGTCGAAGATCTTCCACAAGAGCACGCACAAAGGGTGCATGTGGTCGATGCCGAAATGGACAATGTCATGGTGGTGGCTACCGCCCAGCGAGGAAAGTCGACCACGCTGATGACAATGATCACCGCCGCAGCCTTGATGTACCGCCCGGAACGTGTGACGTTCTTCTGTGTCGGCGCCGCGTTGTATCCGGTCGCGGATTTTCCACACGTGGCCGGGGTCGTCAGCCTCACCGATATCGAGGGTGTATCGCGCATCCTCGCAACGATCGAAGGTGTGGTGCGTTATCGGGAGTCATCGTTCAAGCGCTACCGACTGGACATCGCGGAGTTTCGGGATCGCCGATTCGGTTCGGGGGGCGACGCAACCGACCCGCAGGACAAATTCGGCGACGTTTTCTTGGTGATCGACAACTTCGGGGATCTTTACGATAAGGACAGTGCGCTCGGTGACCGCACAATTGCCATCGCGCGCCAGGGCCTTTCCTACGGTGTCCATGTTGTGACCAGCGCAAGCGGATGGCTGGTCGGCCAGAAACAGGCACTTCTCAATGTGGCTAACGCGCGCATCCAACTGCGCCTGAGCAATCCCGATGAGACGCAGATGGGAACCGGGATAGAGCATCGGCGCGCGGCTCGGCAAACTCTCGACCGGCCAGGGTTCGGCGTTACGAACGCGGGACACGAATTGTTGATCGGGATGCCGGAGATACGCGGCACTGACGGCGAGCGGATCGGAACACGTGAGGTCGGCGCCATGATCAGCGCCCGGACCGGGGTGGGCAGACTCGAGACCCTGGCGAGGCTTCCCGAGCGGATCCCGCTCGATGACATCGTGCGCAGCCATCGCACCACCGCGGCGAATGCCGATGCTTTGAACATTCCGTTCGCGATCGGCGAGAGCGCACTGCAGTCGGTGGCACTTCGGACCGGTCGGGTGCCGAACCTGCTGGTGGTCGGACGCCAGGGTTGCGGCAAGACGACCACGCTGGCCGCACTGGGCCAGGCGATTGCCGCGCAACTGCCGCCCGAAGCGGCGCAGATCACGATCATTGACCCGAAGACCACTCTGATCGGCATGATTCAGGCGGCTAACGTACGGGCCTACGCCTACACGCCGGAAGACATCGACCGGGTCCTGGCCGAGGTGGCGGGGATCGCGCGGGATCGGCTGCCACCGCCAGGCTTGACCCAGGAGGAATTACTGAGCCGGCCGGCATGGACGGGCCCGCATCACTTTCTGTTGATCGATGACGAACAGGAACTCCGGGGTAACAGCGTGAGCCGGCCGGCTGCGACCGCCGTGCTGTGGGACCTGATCGAACGAGGGCGCGAGACGGGCCTCCACGTCTTCGCGACCCGGCTTCCGGGCAACTGGGCCGGGGTCGCGGCGATGAACCCGTTCATTCAGAAGATGACGGGGTCGCGAGCCCCGACGCTATTCATGGACAACGATCCGCAGACCGTGAAGGTGTTCGGACGAACCAGTGCCGCCCAGCTACCACCTGGCCGCGGAGTTCTAGTAACCAACGATGGCGCGATGGAAGGGATTCTGGTGGGCACACCGGTGCCGGCAGCATTGCAGTAGCTGGGTTACCGAAGGTCTCAGCCGGTGGTGGTTTGGACTCGACTAAAACGTTCCAACTGCGCCGGAGGCCCCTCAACGGGCGTTGGGGGCATCAGCAGGGTGACCCCGTCGATCACCCGAACGACGTTGTGAGTCTGGCGATCGAAATTCAAGGTGCCGTGGGCGAAGTTCTGCACTATCCATTGCGGTTCAGCGATCTCGCCACTGGTCGGCAGGCCAAGCGCTCCGAGTTCGTAGCCGAGCGAAGCCCACGCCTCATAGATCGCGCCGGTGAGGGGTTGGGCGCCGGTCTGTGGCGACCAGTACATCGCACCCCGCTCGAACGTGGCGTAGCGGGTGCCTCCCGCTCCGATGGCCTCCGGTGAGGTGGGCATACCCAACGGGCTAAGCGGTCCGCCGTCGGCCTCCCACCGGTTCAGGATCGCGCCGCCCCGGAGTGACTCGATCACGTCGGGTGGACGATTGAAACCGGCTGCGATGGAACGGATCTCGCCCAGGGCCGCATATCCGGCTTTGCCCGGACACTCGGTGTTACCCACATCGCGGTGGGCAAAAATTTCGGGCAGTGTCACGGAACTGCCGCCGGGCACCACGGTGTACTGACCGCCGGCAGACTTTAGTTGCACGGTGTTCAGTGGGTTAACGCGGTCGAGGCTCATCCGCCAGCCCAGCAGTCGTCCCGTCGTTTTCACCATGACGTCCGGTGGCGCAACTTCTTCGAAGTCACCGATCAGCGACACACCCCAGACGTCGCGGTTGAAACCGCCGGTGTGAGAACCCAGTACGTCCTTGGTGATCCCGCCGCCCCGGCCCTCGAAAACCTGTCCGTATTTGTCCACTAGAGCGTTGTAGGCGATGTCGCACCATCCCAGCGTGATGGTGTGGTACGCGTAGATCGAACGGATGATGGCCGCCGAATCCTGCGGCGAGTAGTCATTTCCGGTCGCGGTGTGGTGTAGGACCGCCGCGCGTATTCCACTGCCGTAGGAGGGCCCTCCGCATCGCATGCTGGTGCCAGCACCCCACTGGGCGCGGCTGATGATGTTGGGCGGTTGTCCCGGGCCCAGTGTCGCCGTCGGCGGCGTCCATTGGGTTTCCACCGGCGACTGCGGTGGCGTGATCAGCACCGCGGACAAATTCTGCGCGATTGACGTTTCGGTGTTCGCCGGTATGTATCCGAGTTCCCGGCCGGCGTCGAGACCAGTGTCTGGAGGGGCCACGGTCACGGGTGCGCCCTCGGGGCGAATCACCGCGATCTGCACAGAGGTGGTGCTGCCGACAAAAACGGGGTCGGTGCCTCGGGTGGCTTCACCGAGGTAGTCGTCGGAGTTCGATTCCATGTTGTTGGTGCGGTACCAGGGTCCCCAGGACCCGTCCGGGCGCTTGGCCCGGATGCGCGCGGAGGTGTCACTCAGATCGTTGCCGGTCAACGCCACCATCGAGAAAGGAGTTGACTGGCTGATTTCGCGGACAGTCTCACCGCCGCCCAGTCCGGCGAGTGGTTGCTGGACAAGCACGGTGTCGTCAGCATTCGGAGTGGGCTGACGGTCGTTGACGCCGTTGATCGCCAACGGCGTCAACAGCATGGTGGCCGCCACCGCGGTGAAAAGGATCGTTGGTGGTGGACGACGGAACAACACCCCGCCGATGTTACGTATGGGATAGCTGTTGCTAGCGTTGCGACACGGACTAGTGGGGAGCTTGTGACTATTGGTACCTGCAACGACACCGCAGGGGTCGTTGGTATCTCGGCCAGTAGGCCGGACCCGCCCTGCGGTGTCGTTTCGTGCAGGTCTTGGGGGTTAACCCAGCGAGGCGACGCCCGCGGCCGCCTCGACCGCCGGTGCGGCCGCGACCGGCGCAGCTGCGGCCGATGCTGCCGCGCCCTGCATGGCCTGGGTAATCCCCGGCACCAGGACGCCCTTGAGCAGGTCGATCGCCTGGCCGACGCCAAGTTGGTTGGCGGCACTGCTGAGATCGCCGATGATTCCTCCGGAGCTTTCCACCGGAGCCATCGGCATCCCGAGTGACGGGTCACCGAGGATCGGGTAGGTACCGGCTATCGGTCCCAGTGGAGCGCTGATCGGCTGCTCGATGGGCAGGCCGATGGTTCCGGCGGATGGACTGGTGAGCAAAGGATCCACGCCGATCTGCGGTGTGGTCAGGCCCGGTGTGGTCAGGCCCGGTGTGGTGAGAGCCGGCGTGGTCAGACCGGGCGTGGTCAGGCCCGGTGTGGTGAGAGCCGGTGTGGTCAGACCGGGCGTGGTCAGGCCCGGTGTGGTGAGAGCCGGTGTGGTCAGACCCGGTGTGGTCAGACCCGGCGTGGTCAGGCCCGGTGTAGTGAGAGCCGGTGTGGTCAGGCCGGGTGTGGTCAGGCCCGGATCGATCAGCGCCGGTGAGGTCAGCGCCGGTGTGGTTAGACCCGGGCTGAGCGGACCGGTCTGCACGGGTTGGGCCCCGGCCGGGCTCAGTCCGGTCGGCAGCGGCGGCAGGTTGATGCCGAACTGTGAGAGACCCTGCTGCAATGCCGACAGGATTTCGTTGGGCAGGTCGGTGACGACCGCCGCCCGGGTGAATTCGCGGTGCTCGGCGGTCGGCTGAGAGCTCAGTCCGATCACGCTGAGAGCTGCGACGGGGGTGGCGACGGCCAGGGCACCAACCGCGCTCATGGCTGTCGAGATCTTGCGTCGACGACGGTTCGGCACGGGAGTCTCCTCAATCTGGACTATGCGGGCGCCCATTTTTGGGACCCGGTTTTCTCGTTACGCGCGCTCCGGAACCGACCAGTGCCGGCTCCGAAGTCCACGCTCCGATGGTACGGCTGAGGTTTGTGGGACTGGAGTGACGATGCGGAATCGTGAGCCAATCGCGACCTTGAGTTCGGGTGCCGGGAGGTCAATTTCACCCGCGACGCCGGGTTCGCGATGGGGTTTGCGCCGTGCGTTTCCGATAACCTAAGCGCCAATGACCTCTTATGACCTGATCGTCGTCGGCTCGGGATTTTTTGGCCTGACCGTTGCCGAGCGCGCAGCCAGTCAACTCGGCAAGCGGGTTCTGGTCGTGGAACGGCGGGCGCATCTCGGCGGTAATGCCTACTCGGAAACCGAACCGCAGACCGGCATTGAGATCCACCGCTACGGCGCCCACCTGTTCCACACCTCGAACACCCGGGTGTGGGACTACGCGCACCAGTTCACTGAGTTCACCGGCTATCAGCACCGGGTATTCGCCATGCACGGTCGGCAGGCATATCAGTTTCCGATGGGACTCGGCCTGGTGGCCCAGTTCTTCGGCCGCTATTACGGCCCCGAGGAAGCGCGTGCGTTGATCGCCGAGCAGGCCGCCGAAATCGACACCGCCGAAGCAAAGAACCTCGAAGAGAAGGCGATCTCGCTCGTCGGGCGCCCGCTTTACGAGGCGTTCGTCAAGGGTTACACGGCCAAGCAGTGGCAGACCGATCCCAAGGAACTGCCCGCCTCGATCATCAGCCGGCTACCCGTTCGCTACACCTTCGACAATCGCTATTTCACCGACACCTACGAAGGACTGCCGGTCGACGGGTACACGGCCTGGCTGACGAAGATGGCCGCTCACGATCTGATCGAGGTGCGCACCCACACCGACTGGTTCGATGTCCGAGAGGAGTTGCGAGCGGCGTCCCCGAAGGCCCCGGTGGTGTACACCGGCCCATTGGACCGCTACTTCGACTACATCGACGGCAGACTCGGCTGGCGCACCCTGGACTTTGAGGTCGAGGTGCTGCCGTGTGCCGATTTCCAGGGCACGTCCGTGATGAACTACAACGACCCCGACGTGCCCTACACCCGGATTCACGAGTTTCGACACTTTCATCCGGAGCGCGACTACCCCAGCGATCAAACGGTGATCATGCGCGAGTACTCACGGTTCGCCGACGTCGACGACGAGCCCTACTACCCGATCAACACCGACGCCGACCGGGTCCTGCTGGCCCGCTATCGGGACCGCGCCAGGGCGGAGACCTCCGTCGCGAACGTCCTATTCGGTGGCAGGCTTGGCACCTATCAGTACCTGGATATGCACATGGCCATCGCAAGTGCGTTGACCATGTACGACAACATCCTGATGCCTCACCTGCGCGATGGTGCGCCACTGAAGGCCGACGAAAGCAGCAACCCATGAGCGAAATCCCCTCGGGGCCGATCTCGGCGGGTGAGTCCCGAGCGGTCAGTCTGCTCGCGAGGGTGATCCTCCCGCGCCCGGGCGAACCGCTCGATGTGCGCAAGCTCTACATCGAGGATTCCGACACCAATTCGCGCCGCTCCCACGCCGTCAGTCGCACCGAGTTGCAGATCGGAGCGGAGTCGGAGGTGTCGTTCGCCACCTACTTCAACGCGTTCCCGGCCAGTTATTGGCGGCGTTGGTCCACGCTGAATTCGGTAGTGCTGCGGGTGGAGTTGACCGGCACCGCGCGCGTGGATGTCTATCGTTCGAAGGCCACCGGTGCGCGCATCAGTGTTGGCGGTGGTGAGGTCGCCAGCCACGACGGATCCGCCCGCGCCGCAACGGAGTTCGAAATCGGGCTTGAGCCGTTCGAAGACGGCGGCTGGATATGGTTCGACATCACCACCGACGCCGAGTCGACAATGCACAGCGCGGGGTGGTACGCGCCGGTTCCGGCACCCGGTAGGGCCAACATCGCCGTGGGGATTCCGACTTTCAACCGCCCCGCCGACTGCGTTAGTGCCTTACACGCGTTGACGTCGGACCCGTTGGTAGACGAGGTGATCGGGTCGGTGATCGTCACCGACCAGGGCACCGACAAGGCCGCCGCACATCCTGGCTTCGCTGCTGCCGCCGCCGCCCTCGGTCGACGGCTATCCGTGCACAACCAGCCCAACCTCGGCGGCTCGGGCGGCTACAGCAGGGTGATGTACGAAGCCCTGAAGAACACCGACTGCGAACAGATCCTCTTCATGGACGACGACATCCGGATCGAACCGGATTCGATCCTTCGGGCCCTAGCGCTGAACAGGTTTGCGAAGGTGCCCACCCTGATCGGTGGGCAGATGCTCAATTTGCAGGAGCCGTCGCACCTGCATGTCATGGGTGAGGTGATCAACCGCGCCAATTTCATGTGGACGAATGCGCCACACACCGCCTACGACCACGATTTCGCCAAATATCCCCTCGCCGGCGACGACGAGGAGGGCAATAGCGCGCTCCTGCACCGGCGCATCGACGTCGACTACAACGGCTGGTGGATGTGCATGATCCCCCGCGCGGTCGCCGCGGAACTGGGTCAGCCGCTGCCGCTGTTCATCAAGTGGGACGACGCCGACTACGGATTGCGCGCCGGTGAGCACGGTTACCCCACGGTGACCATGCCCGGGACGGCGATCTGGCACATGGCGTGGAGCGACAAGGACGATGCAATTGACTGGCAGGCCTACTTCCATCTGCGTAATCGGCTGGTGGTATCTGCTCTGCACTGGGATGCTCCGGTCCGTGGACTGCTGATCAGTTCATGGAAGGCAACCTTGAAACATCTTCTGTGCCTTGAGTATTCGACGGTCGCGATTCAGAACAAGGCGATCGCAGACTTCTTGGCCGGCCCCGAACATATCTTTTCAATTCTGGAGTCGGCCCTGCCCGAGGTTCGGGCGCTGCGGCAGGAGTATCCAGATGCCGTCGTGCTACCTGGGGCCACCGCCCTGCCCGGCCCGAGTGGGAGAACCAGGGTTCACAAACCCCCGGTCGCTCCGCCCGCAGTCGGGCTGCGCCTAGCGCGTGGCGTGATCCACCAACTTCGTAAAGCGAACCCAGATCACCATCATCGGCCTCAACTCAATGTGGCCACCCAGGACGCGCGATGGTTTCTGCTGTGCAAGGTCGACGGCGTGACGGTCACCACGGCCGACGGCCGCGGCGTGGTCTATCGGCAACGGGACCGGGCCAAGATGCTCGAACTGCTGCGCGCGTCGCTGCGTCAGCATGTGCTTCTTGCCCGCAACTACGACCGCATGCGAAAGGTCTACCGCGACGCGCTGCCGGTGCTCTCGAGCCAGCAGAAGTGGGAGACCGTGCTGCTGGACGAATCTTCGGTCGGTGGCTGAGGTCAGCGGCCCACCGGCCGGTGAGGTGGCGGTGTTGGTCGGAGTCCAATCGACGCTGTCCGCGCCGTCTGCGGTGAGCATCGCGCGGGGTATGTCGCACTTCGGGGAACACGCTGCAGGCTGGGTCGCCCTCTCAGCCGTGGGCGCCGCGCTGGTGCCCGGCCGCCGCCGTGAGTGGCTGCTGGTGGGCGCCGGCTCGGTCGCCGCACACGCCGCGTCGATCCTGATCAAACTGGTTGTGCGGCGCAAGCGGCCGCACCATCCGGACGTCGAGGTGAAAGTGGGTACGCCCAGTTCGCTGAGTTTTCCGTCGGCGCACGCGACGTCCACCACAGCCGCGGCCGTACTGCTGTGTCGAGCAACCCGCTCACCATTGCCGTTGGTCTTAGTGCCGCTGATGGCTGTGTCGCGACTGGTACTCGGCGTGCACTACCCGACCGACGTCATCGCCGGTATCGCCGTCGGCGCTGCCGTAGCGCGCACGGTCGCCACCGTCGCCGGCCCCGGCAAGGAGATGTGACAAGTGATCCCGCATGAGTAAGACGCAGGTGGCCGGACCACCAAGCAATCTCTTATCCGCTGTCATCAAAGCCATCCGGCCCCGGCAGTGGTTGAAGAATCTCTTGGTCCTGGCGGCGCCACTGGCCGCCCTTGGCGGCGACGTCAGCTACGACTACCGCAGCGTGGCCTTCAAGGTTTCGATCGCCTTCGTGGTTTTCTGCATGGCGGCTTCGGCGATCTATCTCGTCAACGATGCCCGCGACGTGGAGGCCGACCGGGCCCACCCGACCAAGCAGTTCCGGCCGATCGCGGCAGGCGTGCTTCCGGTCGGGCTGGCCTACGGGATAGCGGCGGCACTGGGTGCGGGCTGCCTGGCCATCTCGTGGTGGCTGACCCCTCAGCTAGCTCTGGTGATGGCGGTCTATCTGGTAATCCAGTTGGCCTATTGCTTCGGGCTCAAACATCAAGCCGTGCTGGACATCTGCATCGTGTCCTCTGGATTCCTGATCCGCGCGATCGCCGGCGGCGTCGCCGCGGGAATCCCGCTTTCGCAATGGTTCCTGATGGTGATGGCGTTCGGGTCGTTGTTCATGGCGGCCGGAAAACGCTACGCGGAACTGCAACTCGCTGAGCGCACCGGCGCCAAGATCCGCAAGTCGCTGGAGAGTTACACCAGCACGTACCTGACTTTTGTCTGGACCCTCTCGGCCACTGCGGTGGTGCTCTGCTACGGACTGTGGGCATTCGAACGGGACGGCGATACCGGTTCCTGGTTCGTCGTCTCGGTGATCCCGTTCACGATCGCCATCCTTCGCTACGCGGTCGATGTCGATGGCGGTCTGGCCGGTGAACCGGAGGAGATCGCCCTGCGCGACCGCGTGTTGCAACTTCTGGCGCTGGCCTGGATCGGAACTGTCATTGCCGCCGTCGTTCTCGGTTAGGGCGCCGGCCGCCCTACCGGGCCGCTGGGGTGGGCCGATATCCGCCTACACCGCACTGACGCGAATCAGTCTGTGGATCACCGTGGTGACGGTGTCCGCGCTGTGGGCGTGGGGTGCGTGGCAGCGGCGCTGGATCGCAGACGACGGCCTGATCGTGTTGCGCACGGTACGAAATCTGCTGGCGGGCAATGGACCGGTGTTCAATCCCGGCGAGCGGGTCGAGTCCAACACGTCCACCGCATGGACCTACCTGACGTACGCCGCCAGCGTGATTGCCGGGCCGATGCGCCTGGAATTTGTCGCCCTGGCGCTGGCGCTGGCGTTGAGCGTGGCCGGGGTGGCGATGATGATGCTGGGCACCGCTCGGTTGTTGGCGCCGGGTCTGCGAGGCCGGCGAGCACTGATCCTCCCGGCCGGGGCCCTGGTGTACGTCGCGATACCGCCGGCGCGTGACTTCGCCACCTCGGGGCTGGAGAACGGTCTTGTCCTCGCCTGGCTGGGTCTGCTCTGGTGGATGATGATCTGCTGGGCTCAAGGCGGTTGGGCTCAAGGCGGCTGGGCTCAAGGCGGCTGGGCTCACCGGGCTCAACCCGGATGGCGTCTGGCGGAAGGCCCCGAACGGCTGCGGGCCGGACCGCGACTGCCGTTCATCGCGGCGCTTGCCTTCGTGGCGGGGCTGAGCGTGCTGGTGCGACCCGAACTGGCCCTTATTGGCGGACTGGCCTTGGTGATGCTGCTGCTGAGTGCCCGGGACCGGTGGCAACGGATCGTGATCGTGCTGGCGGGGGGACTTCTACCGGTCGGGTATCAGATCTTCCGGATGGGCTACTACGGGCTGCTGGTGCCCCAGACCGCGCTGGCCAAGGATGCCTCGGGCAGCAAGTGGGGCCAGGGCCTGATTTACCTCGGTAACTTTGTCGCGCCCTACGCGTTGTGGGTGCCGGCGATCCTCTTGATCGCGCTGGGACTGGTGCTGGCGGTCGGACACGTCACCGTGAAACGCCGTCCGAAGCCATCGGGCCGGCCGGCCGGATGGGTCCGAAGCCCGACCGCGGTGTGCATCTTCATGATCCTCAGCGGCGTGTTGCAGGCCCTTTACTGGATCCGCCAGGGCGGTGACTTCATGCACGGCCGGGTGTTGCTTGCCCCCGTTTTTTGTCTGTTGGCGCCCGTGGCGGTGATCCCGATCGCGGTGCCGCAGGGAAACTGGTTCGCCCGGGAGCGTGGCTACCTACTGGGGGGCGCGGCCGCGGCGACGTGGCTGGCCTTGGCGGGGTGGGCGCTGTGGGCGGCCAACTCCTCGGGCATGGGACCGGATGCGACCAGGGTGACCTACACCGGGATCGTTGATGAGCGCCGGTTCTACTCGCAGGCCACCGGGCACGCCCACCCCGTGACAGCGGCCGATTACCTCGACTACCCGCGGATGCGTTCGGTTCTGGTGGCCATCAACAACACTCCCGACGGTGCCCTGCTGCTGCCCTCGGGCAACTACGACGTCTGGGACGTGGTGCCGGCCCTGCCGCCCCCGCCCCCGCCGCCGGGTGTGTCGATGGAAAGTTGGCGGCGCCAGGTCGCCCCGCACACGGTCTTTTTCACCAACCTGGGCATGGTTGGCATGAACGTCGGCCTCAACACCCGGGTCATCGACCAGATCGGACTGGTCAACCCGTTGGCGGCGCACACCGCCCGGCTGCCGGATGCTCGCATCGGCCACGACAAGAACCTCTTCCCGGACTGGGCGGTCGCCGAGGGGCCGTGGCTCAAGGAGCGTCCCTACATCCCCGAGTATCTCGACGAGGGGTGGATCACCGAGGCCGGTGTCGCGCTGGGGTGTCCGAAGACCGCCGAGCGACTTGAGGCGATCCGCGAGCCGATGAGTTGGCCGAGGTTCATCGGCAACTTCAACCGCGCACTGGAGTTCACCCGGTATCGGATCGACCGCGTCCCCCGCTACGAACTCCTGCGCTGCGCCCTGCCGGAACCACCGGCAGAGCGGCCCCCCTACACCGGCCTCCCGGCCACCGGTCCGTAGAGACCGGGACGGTCAACGCCGTCAATACCGGAACTGCAGGCAGGTGGGTGTGATTCACTACGATGCGTCGTCAGTCGGACCACAGGCCGGTCTGGCCGGGTCGAGGTGAGGTGGGTATGAGCAATCTGCTGAAACTGCTCCGGGTGCTGGGTGCTGCGGTCGTGGCACTGGCCGGGTGGGGCGCAGCGGCGCCGACCGCCGCCGCGGCAGGCGTGGAATACCTGATGGTGCCGTCGGGCGCGATGGGCCGAGACATCCCGGTGGCTTTCCAAGGCGGTGGCCCACATGCGGTGGTGCTGCTCGACGCCTTCAACGCCGCCCCTGACGTGAGCAACTGGGTGACGGTGGGCAACGCGATGGGCACCCTCGGCGGCCGTGGACTCTCGGTCGCCGCTCCCGCCGGCGGCGCGTACAGCCTCTACACCAACTGGGAACGCGACGGCAGCAAGCAGTGGGAGACCTTCCTGGCCGATGAACTGCCCAACTGGCTCGCGGCCAACAAGGGTCTTGCGCCCAACGGGCACGGCATCGTCGGTGCGTCCCAGGGCGGGCTGGGTGCGGTGACGATGGCCGCCTTTCACCCCGATCGCTACAGTTTCGCCGGTTCGATGTCGGGCTTTTTGACCCCGTCCAACACCCAGCTCAACGGTGCGATTTCCAACGGCATCAACGCCAGTGGCGCGACCGTCGAGGCGATGTGGGGCGCCCCGCAGCTCGGCCGCTGGAAGTTCCGCGATCCCAACGTGCATGCCAACCTGCTGGTCGCCAACAACACCCGGCTATGGGTGTACAGCCCGCAAGCCGTCACCTGCACTGACCCGGCCGCCATGATCGGCTTCTGCGATCAAGCCCAGGGCAGCAACCGGACGTTCTACGCGCACTACCGCTCCCTCGGTGGAAAGAACGGATACTTCGACTTTCCGGCCGCGGGCAACCATGACTGGGGGAGTTGGTCGGCCGCGCTGGGCGCGTTGGCGAATGACGTCGCGGCAGCGATCCAGTAGCGACTCCCGCGGGCTTTCGCGGGAATCTGTTAGCCATCCGCAATCTCGCAACGGTTCATGGGTTTACCCACAAGCGGTACTGTGACGGGGTGCAACGCTCGAACTGCGGTTCGCTCAGCAAACTTTTAATGCTCGAACGGCGCATTCCGACCCGTGTCGCCGCGGTCGCCGGCCTGATCGCACCGGCGGCGTGGCTGTTGACGGGTTGCAGTGCCGGACCCGACCTGATGAGCACGGTGGTCCTGCCCTCTGAACAGACCCCCGGGTCGGTCGGTGGCGATGCCACCGCGGCCGCGCCCGACTCCGGATCGGGGTCGGCCAAGCTGGAACTGACCTCGATCCAGCGCGGTTATCTCGACGCACTGGTCGAGGCGGGAATCGATCCGCCCACGCAGTTACGGGCGCTGAGCATCGGGTCCTACGTGTGCCAGGCCCGCGCCGCCGGCCAGAGTCCCGAGGCGGTCCGGGAGTATGTCGCGCCGATGGTGCGCAGCGACATCGCCGACGCCAATGCCTCCATTCCGCAGTCAGCCACCGTCATCGGTGTCGACGCGGCGATCGACGGCTATATACGTATCGCCGGCCAGCGGCTCTGCTGAGACAGCAGTTTCATCAAGCATGGTCCGGAAACCCCGAAAGACTGACCGCCGCAGGCGCCACCGAATTCTCGCACTGATCGCCGCGGCGGCGGTGGCCATCGTGGTGGCCTTGGTGGTCGCGGTCATCGTCATCATCGTCCGTCGGCCCGGACCGGCGACAACCGCAATCCCACCGACCGCCGTGCCGCCTACCAGCCAGCCGGAGCGCAAGCCGCGACCGGCCTTCCAGGACGCGAGTTGTCCCGACGTCAACCTGATCTCCATCCCGGGTACCTGGGAGTCCTCGCCCTCAGACGACCCGCTGAACCCGGTTCAGTTCCCGATCGCGTTGCTGCTCAACGTCTCCCGGCCGATCATGGAGCAGTTCGGCCGGGATCGGGTGGAGGTCTACACCGTTCCCTACACCGCCCAGTTCGGTAATCCGCTGTCGGCGGACAAGCAGATGTCCTACAACGACAGCCGCGCGGAGGGCACGAGGGCCACCGTGGCTGCCATGACGGCAATGAACGATCGCTGTCCGCTGACCAGCTACGTGCTGGTCGGATTTTCCCAGGGCGCTGTGATCGCCGGTGACCTGGCCAGCGACATCGGCAACGGCCGCGGCCCGGTCGACGAGGACCTGGTCCTGGGCGTCACGCTGATCGCCGACGGCCGCCGGCACCCCGGAGAAGGGCAGGAAATCGGTCCCAATCCGCCGGGCCAGGGCGCCGAGATCACCCTGGCCGAGGTTCCTGCCCTGTCGGCCCTGGGCCTGACCATGAGTGGACAGCGGCCGGGTGGTTTCGGCGCCCTCAACAACCGCACCAACCAGATCTGTGCCCGCGGCGATCTGATCTGCGCAGCCCCGCAGTCCGCCTTCAACATCGCCAACCTGCCCAAGACACTCAACGTGCTGGCCGGTGGCGCCGGCCAACCCGTTCATGCGATGTACAACACGCCGGAGTTCTGGAATCTCGACGGGTTGACCTCGACGGCATGGACGCTGGGATGGGCCCGCGGAGTGATCGAGAACGCACCACGGCCGGCGCACGGATAGCCCGGCGCGCCGCAGTGCGCGGGGATTTGGCGACGACACCGAAGTGGGACTAACATTAAGAAGAAAATAAGGCCTGATTAACGCCGGTCCGTTGGGGACCGCTGAAACCATGTCGGCACACCGGTGAACGCCCGATTCCCGGTACCATCCGGGTGGCTTGCCACCGATGCCGCGCACGGCTTGCCCGGACCCCAAAGGGCGGCCCGACGCCGGGGTGCGTTCTGACAGGAGAGTGGTATGCCATTCCATAACCCGTTCATCAAGGACGGCCGGATCGTGTTTCCGGAAGGCGCCAGCCTGGTCAGACACGTCGAGCGGTGGGCTAAAGTCCGTGGCGACAAACTCGCCTACCGATTCCTGGATTTCTCCACCGAACGCGATGGCGTCGCACACGATCTTCGCTGGGCCGACTTCGGCGCGCGAAACCGTGCGGTGGCGGCGCGCCTGCAGCAGGTCACCCAGCCCGGTGACCGAGTGGCGATTCTGTGCCCGCAGAACCTCGAGTACCTCATCGCATTCTTCGGAACGCTCTACGCCGGCCGGATCGCCGTGCCGTTGTTCGACCCGTCCGAGCCCGGTCACGTCGGCCGCCTGCACGCGGTGTTGGACAACTGCGCGCCGACGGCAATCCTGACCACCACCGAGGCCGCCGAGGGTGTGCGCAAGTTCTTCCGGACCCGGCCGGCCAACGAACGGCCCAGGGTCATCGCGGTCGATGCGGTTCCTGATGAGGTGGGTGCTACGTGGGAACCGGTGGAGGCCGACCACGAGAGCATCGCCTATCTGCAGTACACCTCCGGATCCACCCGAATCCCGACCGGCGTGCAGATCACCCACTTGAACCTGGCCACCAACGTGGTGCAGGTGATCGAGGCACTCGAGGGCGAAGAGGGTGATCGCGGCGTCAGCTGGCTGCCGTTCTTCCATGACATGGGTCTGATCACCGCGCTGCTGTCGCCCATGATCGGTCACTTCTTCACCTTCATGACTCCCGCCGCCTTTGTGCGCCGACCCGGCCGCTGGATCCGGGAGATGGCCCGCAAACCGTCGGACGAAGGCGGCGTGATCTCGGTGGCACCGAACTTCGCGTTTGATCACGCCGCGGCGCGCGGACTGCCGCGCGACGGTGAACCGCCCTTGGATCTGTCCAACATCAAGGCGATTCTCAATGGCAGCGAACCGATTTCGGCGGCGACTGTCAGCCGGTTCAACGAGGCGTTCACGCCATTCGGGTTTCCGCCGCGGGCCATCAAGCCGTCCTATGGCCTGGCCGAGGCGACGTTGTTCGTGTCCACGACGCCCGCCGGTGAAGCCCCCAAGATCGTCACCGTCGACCGCGACGAACTCAATGCCCACCGCTTCGTCGAGGTGCCCGCAGAGTCGGTCAGCGCCGTCGCCCAAGCATCCGCCGGCAAGATCGGCATCGCCGAGTGGGCGGCGATCGTCGACCATGATTCCGCCAGTGAGTTACCGGACGGACAGATCGGCGAGATCTGGATCAGTGGTCAGAACATGGGCACCGGCTACTGGAATAAGCCCGAGGAGACCGTCGCGACATTCCAGAACATCCTCAAGTCCCGGACCAGTCCGTCCCACGCCGATGGCGCGACGGACGATGCGACATGGGTGCGCACCGGTGATCTCGGCGCCTACCACGACGGTGACCTCTATATCACCGGCCGAGTCAAGGATCTGGTGATCATCGACGGGCGAAACCACTATCCACAAGATTTGGAGTACTCCGCGCAGGAGGCCAGCAAGGCACTGCGCACCGGCTATGTCGCGGCCTTCTCGGTGCCCGCCAACCAGTTACCCGACGAGGTGTTCGCCAACGCGCACGCGGGTCTCAAGCGCGATCCGGCGGACACCTCCGAGCAGTTGGTCATCGTTGGGGAGCGATCCGCCGGATCGCACAAGCTTGACGTCGAGCCGATCAGCGACGCCATCCGCGCCGCGATCGCAGTGCGGCACGGTGTGACGGTGCGTGACGTTCTGCTCACGCCGGCGGGCGCTATCCCCCGCACGTCCAGTGGAAAGATCGGGCGGCGAGCCTGCCGTTCGGCATACCTCGACGGCAGTCTGCACAGCGGGACGACGGCCAACGCCTTCCCCGACGAGGCCCAATGACCGAAGTCCCTGCGTCTGATGACGACGTCGCCGAACCGGGTTCCGCCGAGGCCGCGAACACCCCGGTTCGCTCCGGCATGTCGATTCCCGAGATGCGCGGGTGGCTGCGCGAGTGGGTGGCCAACGCCACCGGGCAACCGGCCGACACCATCGACGAGTCCACCCCGATGGTCGAACTCGGGCTGTCCTCGCGGGACGCGGTGGCAATGGCCAGCGACATCGAGGATCTCACCGGCGTCACCCTAACCGCGACGATCGCGTTCCGGCATCCGACCATCGAGTCGTTGGCGACGGTCATCATCGAGGGCGAGCCCGAACTCGAGGCACTAGATCCCGACGAAGACTGGTCTCGGACCCGCGAGGTCGCCGATATCGCGATCGTTGGACTCGCCACCCGGTTCCCCGGCGAGATGAATACGCCCGACGAAATGTGGCAAGCCCTACTCGAGGGCCGCGACGCCATCACCGACCTGCCCGAGGGTCGCTGGGCGGAGTTCATGAGCGAGCCGCGACTGGCCGAACGGATCGCCAAAGCCCGCACCCGCGGCGGTTACCTGTCCGACCTCAAGGGTTTCGATGCCGAGTTCTTCGCATTGTCGAAGATGGAGGCCGATAACCTCGACCCCCAGCAGCGGTTGGCGCTCGAACTCACCTGGGAGGCTCTTGAGGGCGCCCACATCCCCGCATCGAGTCTGCGGGGCAAAAGCGTCGGGGTGTACGTCGGCAGTTCCACCAATGACTACAGCTATCTGGCGATGATGGATCCGCGGACCGCGCATCCGTACGCGATTACCGGGACCGCCAGTTCGATCATCGCCAATCGGGTTTCCTACTTCTTTGACTTCCGCGGCCCGTCGGTGGCGGTCGATACGGCGTGCTCGTCGTCGCTGGTGGCGGTGCATTCCGGCGTGCAGGCTCTTCGGGCCGGTGAGGCCGATGTCGTTTTGGCCGGCGGGGTGAACGCCCTGGTGACCCCGGCTGTGACGCTGGGCTTCGATGAGGTCGGTGGCGTGCTGGCACCGGACGGCCGGATCAAATCGTTCTCCGCCGACGCAGACGGATATGCCCGCTCCGAAGGTGCGGGCATGCTGGTACTCAAGCGCCTCGACGACGCCCGCCGGGACGGCGACGAGATCCTGGCCGTGATCGCCGGCAGCGCAGTCAACCATGATGGCCGTTCCAACGGACTTCTTGCGCCCAACCCTGACGCCCAAGCCGATGTGCTGCGCCGGGCCTACCGCGATGCCGGAGTGAATCCGCGCACCGTGGATTACATCGAGGCGCATGGCACCGGCACGATTCTGGGTGACCCGATCGAGGCCGATGCCCTCGGTCGGGTGGTGGGCCGAGGCCGCGAGGCCGAGCAACCCGCACTGCTCGGCGCGGTCAAGTCGAACGTGGGCCATCTGGAGTCCGCCGCCGGCGCGGCCAGCCTTGCCAAGGTCGCACTGGCCCTGCACCACAACAAGATTCCGGCGTCGATCAACTACGCGGGACCAAATCCGTATATCGACTTCGACGCCGTACATTTGCGGGTGGTCGAAACCGCCACCGACTGGCCGCGCTACAGCGGACACGCGATCGCCGGTGTGTCGGGCTTCGGATTCGGCGGCGCCAACGCGCATCTGGTCTTGCGCGAGGTGCTGGCCACCGATCTCATCGAACCAGAACCCGAACCCGAAGTCGCCCCCACAGCACCGGCGTCCGCCGAGGCCGAAGCCGTGTACGTCGGCGGCGTCCGGATGGATGAGTACGGCGAGTTCATCGATGAGGAAGACAGTGGTGGGTACGGCGATAACTATCAGCCGGGTGATGATGTCGAACCCGCGCTGCCCGGCCTCACCGATGAGGCATGCCGACTGCTGGCCATTGCGCGCGCTGAACTAGAAGCCGCAGAGCAGCCGGTTCCTGTTGTGCCGCTAGCTGTTTCAGGGTTTCTGACATCGCGTAAGAAGGCGACCGCGGCAGTGTTGGCGGACTGGATCGACAGCCCGGCCGGTCGGGCTTCGCCCTTGGAGTCGATAGGTCGCGCGCTCTCGCGGCGCAATCACGGCCGTTCTCGCGCGGTGGTCATGGCCCACGACCACGAAGAGGCCGTCAAGGGCCTCCGGGCGATCGCCGAGGGCAAAACGAGTCCGCTGGTCTACAGCGCCGACGGTCCCATCAGCAATGGACCGGTGTGGGTGCTGGCCGGCTTCGGCGCCCAGCATCGCAAGATGGGCAAGAGCCTGTATCTGCGTGACGAGGTTTTCGCCGACTGGATCAATAAGGTCGATGCCCTGGTCCAAGATGAGCTTGGATACTCGATCGTCGAACTGATCCTTGACGACTCCCAGGACTACGGCATCGAAACCACTCAGGTGACCATCTTCGCCATTCAAATCGCCCTCGGAGAACTGCTGCGCCACCACGGGGCGAAACCCGCTGCGGTGGTGGGGCAATCCCTGGGCGAGGCTGCCGCGGCGTATTTCGCCGGCGGACTGTCACTGTCCGACGCGACCCGCACCATTTGCGCGCGATCGCATCTGATGGGCGAGGGCGAGGCCATGCTGTTCGGTGAGTACATCAGGCTGATGGCGCTGGTGGAATACTCCGCCGAGGAGATCACCGGGGTATTCACCGACTTCCCGGATCTGGAAGTGTGCGTCTACGCCGCGCCGACCCAGACCGTCATCGGTGGCCCGCCCGAGCAGGTGGACGCCATCATCGCCCGTGCCGAGGCGGAAGGAAAGTTCGCCCGAAAGTTCGCGACCAAGGGCGCCAGTCACACCACCCAGATGGATCCGCTGCTCGGAGAGTTGGCGGCCGAACTGCAGGGCATCACCGCGCACCCGTTGACGATCGGCTACTTCTCCACCGTGCATGAGGGCGGCTACATCCGGCCCGGCGGCGACCCGATCCACGAGGTCGACTACTGGAAGAAGGGCCTGCGGCACAGCGTCTATTTCACCCAGGGCATTGCGAACGCAGTCGACAACGGCTACACCACGTTTCTTGAGTTGGCGCCAAACCCGGTGGCCCTGATGCAGGTCGGTCTCACCACGGCTGCGGCGGGCCTTCACGATGCCCAGTTGATCGCGACCCTGGCCCGCAATTCCGATGAGGTCACCTCCGTGGTCGCGGCGATGGCGCAGCTTTACACCTTGGGCCATGACCTGGATTTCACGACACTGTTCACCCGAGCGGTAGACCCTGAGGACTATGCCGATATTCCGCCGACGCAGTTCACCCGCAAACCACATTGGCTCGCCGCCCAGTTCTCGGCCGACGGATCGGGCATCCTCCCCGGTACCCATGTCGCCATGCCGGACGGTCGCCACGTGTGGGAGTACGCGGCCCAGGGGCCAACCGATCTGGCCGCGTTGGTGAAAGCCGCTGCAGTACAGGTACTACCGGATGCCTCCTTGGCGGCCTCTGAGCAGCGTGCGGTCCCCGGTGAGGGTGCCCGGCTGGTGACCACCCTCACCCGTCACCCCGGCGGTGCCTCGGTGCAGGTACACGCTCGCATCGACGAGTCGTTCACGTTGGTCTACGACGCCATCGTGGCCCGGTCCGGTGCGACGACGAATCTCCCCGCCGCGGTGGCCACCGGTGTTGCGGTGATCGCGCCCGTATCCGAGCAGATCCAGGCTGCGGTTGACGATGATGCCGACATCCTGCACGACACTCTCGCCGCCGGCGCCGGCGTGGGCGGCAGCCTGGGCAAGTGGTCTCCGGACTCCTCCGAGACCGTGCACGACAGATTGTCGACGATCGTGGGCAGTGCGATGGGTTATGAGCCCGAAGATCTCCCGTGGGAAGTGCCGCTGATCGAGTTGGGACTGGACTCGTTGATGGCGGTGCGCATCAAGAACCGCGTCGAGTACGACTTCGACCTGCCGCCGATTCAGCTGACCGCAGTTCGCGACGCCAACCTCTACGCGGTCGAGAAGCTCATCGAATACGCGATCGAGAACCGCGAGACGGTGTCGGAATTGCACGAACACCAGAAAACGCTCACCCCGGAGCAGATCGTTGCCGAGCAGGCGGCGATCGCATCCGGTGAACTACCGCCGGAACTGGCGGCCAAACTTGCCGCCAAACATCCCGAACTCCAGTCGGACGCACCGCCGCCGCCGCCCCCGCCGTCAGACCCGGCCGGACCGAACGCCGGCAAGGCCCTGAGCCAGCAAGCGGTCGTGGAGGCCCTCGGTACCGACGTCCCGCCCCGGGAGGCAGCCGAACGCATCACCTTCGCCACCTGGGCCATCGTCACCGGCAAGTCGCCGGGCGGCATTTTCAACGAACTGCCGAAGATCAACGACGAGACCGCGGCCAAGATCGCCGAACGGCTTTCCGAACGCGCCGAGGGCACCATCACCGTCGAGCAGGTGAAGGCGGCAGCGACCATTGAGGAGTTGGCCACCGACGTCCGTGAATATCTGGAGGCCGGTGAACTCGAGGGGTTCGTGCGCACCCTGCGAGCGCCGAAAGACGGCGTCGATGCCGTGCCGGTGTTCGTGTTCCACCCGGCCGGTGGCTCGACGGTGGTCTACGAGCCGTTGATCAAGCGACTGCCGCCGGACACCCCGGTCTACGGACTGGAACGGGTCGAGGGTTCCATCGAGGAACGCGCGCAGCACTACGTTCCCAAACTTCTTCAGATCGGTGGTGCGGGCCCGTTCATCCTGGCCGGCTGGTCTTTGGGCGGGGCGCTGGCGTACGCGTGTGCCGTCGGACTCAAACGTGCCGGAGCCGACGTCCGGTTCGTCGGATTGATCGACACGGTGCGGGCCGGCGAGGAAGTTCCACAGACCAAAGAGGAGATTCGCGCCCGGTGGGACCGCTACGCGTTGTTCGCGCAGCGAACCTTCAATGTGGAAATCCCGGCCATACCGTACGAACAACTCGAGAACCTCGACGACGAGGGGCAGGTCCGGTTCGTGCTCGACGCCGTGCAGGCCAGCGGAGTGAACATCCCGGGCGGCGTCATCGAACATCAGCGGACGTCGTATCTGGACAACCGCGCATTGGACACTGCCAATATCGAGCCGTTCGACGGTCATGTGACCCTCTACATGGCGGATCGCTATCACGATGACGCAATCATGTTTGAACCCCGCTACGGTATCCGCCAACCGGACGGCGGATGGGGCGAGTTCGCCGCCGATCTGGAAGTCGTGCCGATCGGCGGTGAGCACATCCAGGCGATCGACGAGCCGTACATTGCCAAGGTGGGCGCTCACCTCAGCGAGGCGATCAACCGCATCCAGGGCATCGAGACGCGGGAGACGCAGCCGAAGTGACCGAGAAAACCACCGCAGAACTTCTGACCGAATTGCGTGAAAAGCTCGAACTGGCAGCCGAACCCGCCGGTGAGGCCGCAGCCGCCAAGCGGGATAAGCGCGGCCTTCCCAGTGCCCGGGACCGCATCCGGGAACTGCTCGATCCAGGCAGTTTTCTGGAAATCGGCGCTCTGGCGCGTACGCCGGGCGACCCCAACGCGCTTTTCGGCGACGGGGTGGTGACCGGGCACGGCACCATCAACGGCCGTCCGGTCGGAGTGTTCTCCCATGACCAGACGGTGTTCGGTGGCTCGGTGGGGGAGATGTTCGGTCGCAAGGTGGCCCGGTTGATGGAGTGGGTGGCCATGGTCGGTTGCCCGATCGTGGGTATCAACGATTCCGGTGGCGCCCGCATCCAGGACGCGGTCACCTCGCTGGCCTGGTACGCCGAACTGGGCCGCCGCCACGAACTCCTCTCCGGTGTGGTGCCGCAGGTCTCGATCATTCTCGGCAAGTGCGCAGGCGGTGCGGTGTACTCGCCGATCCAGACCGACCTGGTGATCGCGGTGCGCGACCAGGGTTACATGTTCGTCACCGGGCCCGATGTGATCAAGGACGTCACCGGCGAGGACGTCACCCTCGACGAACTCGGCGGCGCCGACTATCAGGCCAAGTACGGCAACATCCACCAGGTCGTCGACTCGGAGAAAGAGGCGTTCCAATACACCCGGGACTTCCTGGAATTCCTCCCGCCCAACACCTTCGATGACGCGCCGGTGATCAATCCCGGATTAGAACCGGAGATCACCGCCGAGGATCTCGAACTCGATCAGATCGTGCCTGACGCCGATAACGCCGCCTACGACATGCACGACGTGCTGGTGCGGATCTTCGACGACGGGGATTTTCTTGACGTGGCCGCTCAGGCCGGTAAGGCGATGATCACTGGATTCGCCCGCGTCGACGGCCGTCCGGTCGGAGTGGTGGCGAACCAGCCGATCATCATGTCCGGGGCGATCGACAACGAGGCCTCTGATAAGGCCGCCCGATTCGTGCGGTTTTGCGACGCGTTCAACGTGCCCCTGGTGTTCGTCGTGGACACCCCGGGCTTTCTGCCCGGCGTCGAGCAGGAGCGCAACGGCATCATCAAACGCGGCGGCAGGTTCCTCTACGCGGTCGTCGAGGCCGATGTTCCGAAGGTCACCATCACCATCCGGAAATCCTACGGCGGGGCGTACGCGGTGATGGGATCCAAACAGTTGACCGCTGACCTCAATTTCGCCTGGCCCACCGCGCGTATCGCGGTCATCGGGGCTGACGGCGCGGCCCAACTGCTGGTCAAGCGATTCCCTGATCCCACCGCGCCCGAGGTCCAGAAGATTCGCGCTGACTTCATCGAGGGCTACAACCTCAACATGGCTATTCCGTACATCGCCGCCGAGCGCGGGTTCATCGATGCCGTGATCGAGCCGCACCAGACCCGGCTGCTACTGCGCAAGACCATGAGACTGCTGCGTGACAAGCAGATTCAGCGTGTCGTGCGTAAGCATGGGCTGATCCCGATCTAGATGGCGCCCGATCCGACGGGCCCCGCGGGGTCCCGGCTGTACATCTTTCCCCACACCGGTGGCTCGGCCGAGTTCTACGTGCCGTTCGCCAGGGCATTCACCGCTGACACGAAATGTGTGGCTGTGCAGTATCCGGGCAAGCGGGCCGGCAAGGACTTATCGAAGTACACCAGCATTCCGGAGATGGCGGATCGCCTCTGCGGGATGCTCAAACCCGAGGAGAACCCGGGGGGCAATGTGGCGTTTTTCGGGCACAGCATGGGAGCACTTCTGGCCTTCGAGGTCGCCCTGCGTTTCGAGCAGGCCGGCAACCCGATCACCGCTCTGTTCGTCTCGGCGGCGGCCGCCCCCGGCCTGCTACGTCGGATCGCCAACCTGCAGGGCTCGGACGCGCACCTGCTGAACATGATCAGCACTGTCACGGGTGCCAATCCGGAATTCCTCAACGACGAACAGTTCGCTGCGACACTCCTGCCGACATTGCGCGGACTGAAGGCCGTGACGGGCTATGAGAGTCCCCCAGAGGCGAAGGTGTCCTGCCCGATCCACGCGATGATGGCCGACAACGACGAGTTGGGCACCGCGGAACTGATGTCGCCATGGGAGCAGCGGACCACCGCGGCATTCGACCTGACCACCTTCGCCGGTGGCCATTTCTACATCAATGAGAATTTGCCCGAGTTGGCGCACTGGATGGAAGAGCGGATCCGGGCCCCGCGCGACGCCGCGCCAAGCTGAGATTAAGCTGAGGGCAGAAGGTGGTTCCGGTGATTGTTTGCCGTGCAAGTATCATTTCCTGCTGATCGCGGGCTGTGCATGCAGTGAGAATTAGGTAAATCACCAGTTCAAACTAAATCGATACGACTGACTCGACGCGCCCGGCCGCGCCGCCAGCTAATCTCTGTAGTGTGCTCTGAGGCCCCCGCACGTTCCGAATCTTGCCGTCGGCCGCGGCACGCATTACACTAAGCTGATAGATTGGGGGAGCAGCGAGGGCTCAGAGTGGAGATCTCGCACGCTTAGATTTTCGGTAAGAGGCCGTTTCAACACGGCCCGAAATTGCGATCGGCCGCCCCGGGTAAAGCCCCGGATTCCCCATTCAGCCGTCCGCACCATAAGCGAAGAGGTGTGCCCGACATGTCCCAGACCGATATCTCCCAGACCCAAATCTCCCAGACCCAAATCTCCCCGATCGCCCACCTGTCGCTGCCCGCTCTGCTGCTGCAGCGCGCCACCGAAACCCCCGACGACCTGGCGTACATCTTCATGGATCCAGAGGTGACCGGCACCGGTGAGGCCGAGACGCTGACCTGGGCCCAGCTCCACCGCAAGTCGTTGGTCCTAGCCGATGAGCTGCGCCTGCACGGCGCGCCCGGCGATCGGGCGGCGATCATGGCCCCGCAGGGTCTGGATTACATCGTGGCCTTCCTCGGCGCGCTTCAGGCCGGCTTCATCGCCGTGCCGCTGTCGGTGCCACAGTTCGGGGTCCATGACCAGCGGGTCGCCTCAGCGCTGGAGGACAGCCAGCCGGTCGTGCTGCTCACCAACTCGGCGTCGGTCGCCGACGTCAACAAGTACGCCTCCGGCCAGGCGGGCCGACCGGCGCCGAGCGTCATCGAGATCGACCTCCTTGATTACGCGGTGACCCGGGAGGTGTCCGCCGCCGACAATTCCCGCCCCGGTGCGGCGTACCTGCAGTACACCTCGGGGTCGACACGCACGCCGGCCGGCGTCGTTGTCTCACACCGCAACGTGACCGCCAATATCGAGCAGATCATGCTGGATTACTTCGGCACTACCACGCTGCCCGAGGAGACCACGGTCGTGTCGTGGCTGCCCTTCTTCCACGACCTCGGCCTGATCATGGGCGTCTGCTCACCGCTGGTGACGGGCCGCAAGGCCGTGCTGATGAGCCCGCTGGCGTTCCTGCTCAAGCCCGCGAGCTGGATCCAGCTGATGGCCAAGCACCCGCATTGCTTCTCCGGCGCGCCCAACTTCGCCTTCGAACTCGCCGCACGGCGCACCTCTGACGCCGACATGGAGGGCCTTGACCTCAGCCGTGTTCACGTCATCCTCAGCGGTGCTGAGCGCGTGCACTCTTCCACGGTCAACCGGTTCATCGGCCGCTTCGCCAAATTCGGCCTCAAGGACCGGGTGATCCAGCCGTCCTACGGCCTGGCGGAGGCGACCCTGTACGTGGCCACCCCGGATGTCGAGGAACCGGTCCGCACCGCTCACTTCGACCTCGAGCAGCTCGCGGCCGGTGTTGCGCTGCGCTGCGAGGCCGGTCAGGATGCCAGCACCGAACTGGTCACCTACGGACCTCCGCGGGCCTACCCGGTCTGCATCGTCGACCCCGAGACCGGAATCGAGAAGTCCGAGGGCGACATCGGTGAGATCTGGGTGCGCGGGGACAACGTTGCGTTGGGCTATTGGCAGAAGCCGGAGCTGACGGACCGCATGTTCCGCGCGCGGATCAACCAGCCCTCGGCGGGCACCCCGGTCGGGCCGTGGTTGCGCACCGGTGATCTCGGGGTGATTTCCGACGGTGAGCTCTTCATCATGGGTCGGCTCAAGGATCTGTTGATTGTCGACGGACGCAATCACTATCCCGACGACATCGAGTCCACCATCCGGGAGATCACCGGTGGTCGCGTGGCCGCGATCGCTGTCGAGGACGACACCAGTGAGAACCTGGTGGCGATCGTTGAGGTCAAGCCCGCACGGGACGACCAGGAGGATTCGCAGCTGAACTCTGTCAGTCGCGCGGTGAAGACCGCGATCTGGAAGGAACACAGCCTTCGGGTCGGTGACCTCGTTCTGGTGTCGCCGGGTTCGATCCCCATCACAACCAGCGGCAAGATCCGCCGGTCGTCGTGTGCTGATCTGTATCGTGACGGCGAGTTCAACCGGTTAGATATAGCAGTATGACCTCAGAGGCAGACGCCCACGCCGAACTAACCCTCTGGCTGGTCGACTACCTCGTCACGAACCTCTCCTGCGATCCAGCTGAGATCGACCCGGATGCCCCATTTAACGAATTGGGTGTGGGATCCCGTGATGCCGTGGTCCTTTCCGGTGAGCTGTCCGAGCATCTTGGGCGGCCGGTGTCGCCGGTGGACTTCTGGCAGAACCCCACCATCAACGCTCTGGCCACCGCGCTGCTGGCGCCCGAGGCGGAGACGGGGGGTGCGGCGCCGGGCGCGACGGATAGTGCGCTGACCGAGCCGATCGCCATTATCGGACTGGGCTGCCGCCTCCCCGGAGACATTCACGGCCCCGAGCAACTGTGGGAGTTTTTGGCCGCGGGTCGCTCAGCGGTCTCAACGGTGCCCGAAGGGCGCTGGCAAGCGTTCGAGGATGGTTCGCAAAAGACGGCGACGGCCCTGGCGGACACCACCCGGTTCGGTTCGTTCCTGAGCGACGTCGATGCCTTCGATGCCGATTTCTTCGCCATTACGCCGCGCGAAGCAGACCGCATCGATCCGCAGCAGCGTCTGCTTCTCGAGGTGGCCATCGAGGCCTTCGAGCATGCCGGTATTCCGGCCGAGACACTGCAACGTTCGCAAACCGGAGTTTTCGTGGGCTCATGTGTCAGCGAGTACGGCTACCTCGCCTCGCGCGACCTCGACAAGATCGACGCCTGGACCGGCACCGGGGGAGCATTGAGCATCATCGCCAACCGGCTGTCGTATTTCCTCGACCTTCGCGGCCCTTCGCTCACGGTCGACACCGCATGTTCGTCGTCGCTGGTCGCCGTGCACCTGGCGTGCCAGAGCCTGCGTGCCGGCCAGTCGGAACTGGCGATTGCTGCTGGAGTGAACCTGATCCTGTCGCCCGTCGTGACACGCAGTTTCGATGCCGCCGAAGCGATGTCGCCCACCGGTGCCTGTCATACCTTCGACGCCGCCGCCGATGGCTTCGTCCGCGGCGAGGGTTGCGGTGTCGCCGTGCTCAAGCGACTTTCGGATGCGCAGCGTGACGGCGACCCGGTGCTGGCGGTCATTCGCGGCTCCGCGGTCAATCAGGACGGGCGCTCCAACGGTCTGATGGCGCCGAATCCGGCCGCCCAGGCCGCGGTGCTGCGCGCGGCGTGCGCCGATGCCGGCGTGCAGCCATCGGAGATCGACTATGTCGAGGCGCACGGAACCGGCACGCTGCTCGGCGACCCGATCGAAGCCCGCGCCCTCGGCGCGGTGTACGGCCGGGGACGGCAGCCCGACATGCCGCTGCTGGCCGGCGCGGTCAAGACCAATCTCGGCCACCTGGAAGCAGCGGCGGGCATCGCCGGGCTGATCAAGGCCACCCTGGCGGTGCAGCGGGGCACGATCCCGGCGAATCTGCACTTCGAGAAACCCAATGCGCATATTCCGTTCGACGAGCTCAGATTGAAAGTGGTCGACGAGGTGACCACATGGCCGGACACCGGCCAACCGCGCCGGGCGGGCGTGTCGTCATTCGGTTTCGGCGGAACGAATGCTCACATCGTTCTTGAACAGGCACCCGAGATGAGCGTGCCCGAAGTGGCCGCGACGCCGCCGGTGAATACCTTGGTGATCAGCGGAAAGAGTCCCGAACGGATGGCCGACATGGCCACCGCACTGGCCGATTGGATGACCGGTATCGGCGCCTCGGCGCCGCTGGCCGATGTCGCGCACGCACTCAATCACCACCGGACCCACCATGCGGTCTTCGGCACTGTCTGCGCGGCCGACCGAGCCGGGGCGGTGACCGGACTGCGGGCACTGGCGTCCGGCGAATCTGCGACTGGTGTGGTCGGACCACAGTCCGGGAACATTGATCCCGGGACGGTGTTCGTCTACTCCGGTCAGGGTTCGCAGTGGACTGGTATGGGCCAACGGTTACTTGCCGATGAGCCGGCGTTCGCGGCTGCCGTCGCGGAGCTGGAGCCGGACTTTGTTGCGCAGCTTGGATTTTCGTTGCACGACATCATCGCCAACGGTGAGCCGGTGGAGGGTTCGGTACGGGTCCAGTCGGTCCTTGTGGGTATGCAGTTGGCGTTGACTGCGCTGTGGCGTCACTACGGAGTCCAGCCGGACGGGGTCATCGGTCATTCGATGGGCGAGGTCTCCGCCGCGGTGGTGGCGGGTGCGTTGACCGCGGCGGAAGGATTTGCGGTGATCGCCCGCAGGTCGGCGCTGATGTCGCAACTCGTCGACAAGGGCGCGGTCGCCCTGCTGGAACTCGACGCCACCGCCGCCGAGGCGTTGATCGCTGACCACCCCGGTGTGTCTGTCGCGGTGTATTCCTCACCGCGACAAACTGTCGTCGCCGGTCCGACAAATGCGGTCGAAGCTGTCATCGCCGCGGCCCGAGATCGCAACGTGTTTGCCCGCCGGGTGAACATGGAGGTGGCCTCCCACACCGCGATGATGGAACCGATCCTTCCGGAGTTACGGACCGCGCTGGGTTCACTGGATCCACAGATTCCGCGCATTCCGGTCTTCAGCACTGTCCAAGGCGCCGACCCGGCCGCGCTGTTCGGCGCGGAGCACTGGGTGGCGAATCTGCGCAACCCGGTCCGGTTCAGTGATGCGATCGCCACCGCCGGGGCCACTATGGGCACCTTCATTGAGATCAGTCCGCATCCCGTTCTCGCCAAAGCGATTTCGGACACGCTCGACGATCCGGATGCCGCCACCGCGCGTCACCACTGTCTCGGCACGTTGCAGCGCGACGTCCTCGACACGGTCGCGTTCCACACGAACCTCAACGCAACCCACACCCTCCGGGCCCCACTCGGAGAGCACCCGCCGGGCCCACACCCCGAGATCCCCACCACGCCCTGGCGACATACCCGGCACTGGATCGACATCGCACCCCCGTCGCCGGGCACCGGCGCCGGGGTGCGTCGCAGCCTGCGGCGGCCGGTGGCTGCGCAGCACAGTCCGGTCCCGGTGGACTGGTTGTACGAACTCACCTGGCCGACCGTGCCGTTGCCCGAAGCCGGCGCTGCCCCCGACCGCTCGTGGCGGGTGCTCGGCGACCCTGAACTGGCGAAGGAATTGGCCGCCGAATTGGCTGGCGGCCCCAGTAGCGCCCAAGGCGTCGCACCCGCGCCGCAGAACGTGCTCTATGCGCCGGCCGCCAGTGGGCCGTCGGTCGATGTCGCGGCGGCCTACGCACTGTTCAACGAGGGCCGACGCATCGCCACCGAATTGGCCGCGCAACCGTCGCCACCGAAACTGTTCTTCTTGACCCGCAATGCCCAACCCGTCGCCGACAGCGACCGGGCCAACCCCGTTCACGCCGCACTCTGGGGCCTGGGCCGCACGCTGGCCCTTGAACACCCCGAGATGTGGGGCGGGCTGATCGACGTCGATGAGTCGATGCCGGCTGTGCTGGCTGCCCGCCACGTGCGGGACGAGGCGAGCGCCCATGACGGGGAGGACCAGGTCGTCTACCGATCCGGCGCGCGCCACGTCCCGCGCCTGCAGGCGATCGCCCCGACGACCCCGGATGCGGTGCTGCGAACAGACAGCACCCAACTCGTCATCGGCGCCACCGGCCACATCGGTCCGCATCTGATTGCGCACCTCGCCGAGATGGGTGCCGGCACTATCGTCGCGGTGTCCCGGAATCCCGGCGGACGGCTCACCGAATTGGCCCGGCGGCTGTCAGCGACCGGCACCACCGTTATCGAGGTAGCCGCCGACGCCACCGATGACGTGGCGATGTCGGCACTGTTTGACCGGTTCGGCGCGGATCTTCCTCCTCTGGAGGGTATCTACCTCGCGGCCTTCGCCGGAGGGCCGGTGGCGCTGGCCGATATGACCGACGAGGACGTCGACGCCATGTTCGGGCCGAAACTGGGCGCACTCGGGGTGGTGCACGCGCTGTCACTGAAGACCGACATCCGCCAGTTCGTACTGTTCTCGTCCATCTCCGGTCTACTCGGATCGCGGTGGCTTGCCCATTACACGGCGACTTCCACATTCCTCGATACCTTCGCCCATGCCCGCCGGAACCTCGGCCTCCCCGCCACCACCGTGAACTGGGGTCTGTGGAAATCGCTGGCGGATCAGCAATCGGGCACCAGCGCGGTGACGTCGGACTCCGGACTCGTGCCCATGGCTGACGACGTGGCGATTCGCGCGCTGTCGATGGTCATGGGACCCGACGCGCCGGTGCAGTCCGTTGTGGTGGACGCCGACTGGCCGTTGTTGGCGGCGGCGTATCGCACTCGCGGTGCACTGCGCATCGTCGACGACGTCCTGGCCGAGCGCGATGCATCGAACGCGGACGCCCCGGAGAGCGAGTTCGCCAAGACCCTGCGGGAGTGTCCACCGGAACGACGGCGCGATCTCCTGGCCGACCACGTCGCAACGCTGGCATCGACGGTGATGGGTTTGACGAGCGCCGACAATCTGGATCCGGCGGTGGGCTTCTTTCAGCTCGGCATGGATTCGCTGATGAGCGTCACGCTGCAGCGCGGCCTCAGCGCGAGCCTGGGCATCACGTTGCCGGCGGCGGTCATCTATGAGTATCCGACCATCTCCTCGCTCACCGACGCACTCTGTGAGCGGATGGGTTACGTCACTGCCGCCGAGACCGCATCAGCAGCACGGTCCGGTCTCGGCGCGCGAGCCCAGCTACGCGCCAAGGCCCGCCAGGGCGCACAGTCGGGGAGAAGAAAAGGACATCAGAGTTGACCATCGAGCCTGAGCTGCCGCCGAACGCGGTAGCCGTCATCGGAATGGCAGGACGGTTTCCCGGAGCGGACTCAGTAGCGGAATTCTGGGAGAACCTCAGTGCCGGAGTGGAATCGATCACGACGCTGTCAGAGGAAGAGCTGACCGCCGCCGGAGTCAGTGCCGAGACACTCGCCAATCCCGCCTACATTCGGCGAGCGGCCATGCTTGATCGGATTGACGAATTCGACGCGGAGTACTTTCAGATGACGCCGTATACGGCGCAACTGATGGACCCCCAGCAACGGCTGTTCCTACAGACCGCGTGGCACGCCTTCGAGGACTCCGGGTACGACCCCGCCAACTACGATGGCGCCATCGGTGTCTTCGCGACGAGTACGGCCAGCGGCTATCTGACTTATAACCTTATGTCGCACCACGACCCGCAGGCGCTCATCGGTGAGGGCATCACCATCGAGATGTTCAATCTGTTACTGCTCAACGACAAGGACTATCTGGCGACACGGGCGTCCCACCAGTTCAATCTCCGCGGGCCCAGCATTTCGATTCAGACTGCCTGTTCGTCGTCTCTGGTCGCAGTGCACCAGGCGTGCCAGAGCCTGCTGTCCGGCGAGTGCGAGATGGCGTTGGCGGGTGCAGCTTCGGTCAAGGTGCCACATCGCGTGGGCTACGGATACGAGCCGGGGGCGATGGTGTCACAGTCGGGCCACTGTCGGCCGTTCGACGCGCACGCCGACGGCACCATCTTCGGCAGCGGTGTGGCAGCGGTGATTCTCAAGCCGCTCCAGGCGGCGATCGATGACGGTGACCGTATCCACGCCGTCATCCGTGGTTCGGCGATCAACAATGACGGCGCGGTCAAAATGACCTACGCCGCGCCTGCCATCGCCGGACAGGCTGAGGTGGTCGCCGAGGCGCTTGCGGTTGCGGAGGTCGACGCCGCGACAATCGGCTACATCGAGACTCACGGGACGGGAACCCCACTCGGTGATCCGATTGAGGTCGCTGCCTTGCGTCAGGCGTTTGACGTCTCCGAACAACAGCGTTCCGGCCCGTGTGTGCTGGGTTCGGTCAAATCGAATGTAGGACATCTTGATGGGGCGTCCGGCCTCACCGGACTCGTCAAGACGATCCTGTGCCTGAAGAACAAGGCGATTCCGCCTACCGTGCACTACACCGAACCAAACCCCGAGCTTCATCTTGACCAGACTCCTTTCGTGGTTGCCGACTCCTACTTGCCGTGGGAGTCGGAAACGCCGCGACGAGCCGGGGTGAGCTCTTTCGGTGTGGGCGGAACCAATGTGCATGTCGTCGTGGAGGAGGCTCCGCCGTCGGTGGTCCATGAGGTTCCCAGCGGCCCACAGGTGCTCTTGCTGTCCGCCCGCACCGCTGAGTCCCTTCAGGATGCACGGGCGGCGCTGGCCACCGAGATCTCCAACAACGACGACCTGCGACTGGCCGATGTGGCGTACACGCTGTTGGGTCGCCGACGCGAAGAGGCTCGAGTGGCTGTGGTCGTGCACGACCGCGAAGACGCCGACGCCACGCTTGCTTGTGCCGAACACGACAATGTCTCGGTTGGCCGCTGTCCCTCCGGCATCGGCCAGAGAACCGACCGAGTCGCGTTCCTGTTCCCTGGCCAGGGTGCGCAGCATGTCGGTATGGCCCATGGGCTTTATGACACCGAACCGGTGTTCCGTGAGCATTTCGACCGGTGCGCCACCGGATTCGATGAGGAACTCGACATCGACCTGAAGGCGGCGATCTTCGACGCGGACGGCGGGGCCACCGGCCTCGAGTCGACTGCCTTAGCCCAGCCCGCACTCTTCGCGGTGGAATACGCGCTGGCGCAGCTCACAATGTCCTACGGCGTGATGCCGAGCGCACTTGCCGGGCACAGTATCGGCGAGTTGGTTGCCGCCACCATCGCCGGTGTCTTCGACTTGCCGACAGCGATCAAGGTCGTCGCTCTCCGTGCCAGGTTGATGCATGCCGCACCCCCGGGCGCGATGGTCGCGGTGGCGGCGAGTCCCGATGACATCGCAGATCTGCTGACCGGCGACGTCGACCTCGCCGCCATCAACGAGCCTGGCGGTTGCGTGGTGGCCGGCCCTGAGGATGCGATTCAGGAATTCACCGATCGCGTTGCCGCCCAGGGCATCCTGGCCCGACGGGTTCGCACATCGCACGGCTTTCACTCGCAGGCGATGGATGCGGTACTGGCACCCTTCTCGGAGTACCTCGCAACAGTCACCCTGAACCCGCCGACGATTCCGATGCTGTCCAACGTGACCGGCACCTGGATGACCGATGACGAAGCCACAGATCCGGACCGTTGGGCCCAGCACATCCGATCGACAGTGCGATTTGCCGACGAATTGGCCGTACTTCTCGGCGATTCACATCGAGTGATCGTGGAGGTCGGCCCCGGCGGGAGTCTGACTGGATCTGCGGTTCGGCAACCGGGTTGGTCAGAAAGCCACCGCGCGGTGCGCATGATGCGGCATCCCCTGCAGAGCAGGGATGATCGCGACGCCTTTCTGCTCGCACTCGGCCAACTGTGGTCGGCCGATATCGATGTGAAATGGGATGCTCTGCACGGCAATCATGCCCAGCGCGTGACGCTGCCGGGCTACTCCTTTGCACGGCAGCGTCATTGGATCGAGCCGGTGGCCTTTACGCGCTCGTCAGCCGCTGGCACCCGGGCAGGCACCACCGTCGGCGAATCACCGACGGCGGATCGCAAGACCGGGAGTGCCGCCGACGCCCGCTCTCAGATGCAAGCGACTTTGGCGCAGATTTGGACGCAGTGCCTCGGCGTCGAGACGGTCGCGCCCGGAGACAACTTCTTCGAACTCGGCGGCGACTCGCTGCTGGCGATCGGTGTGGCCATGACCGCATCCCACCAAGGCCTGGAGCTCACACCGCAGGATCTTTACGACCACGCGAGCCTGGCCGCACTCGCCGATACCCTGGTAGCCCGTTACGGATCCGGCAGCCTGGCAAGTCAGGACACGAATGATCTAAATCCTGCCGTCCCGCCGAACGTCCTGCGATTCCTCGACGGCGGTGTGGCGGAGGCCGGTAGTTGGCGGGTGCCGGTTGTCGTGCGGATCAGTCCGAGCGTGAGCGCGGACGACATTCGGGCCGTGCTGACCACGGTGGTCAACCACCATGACGCCCTACGGATGCGGGTCATCAAGCGGGCGGGGGTCTGGGAACAGGAGATCACCGGTCCGGGTGATTTCACCGATCTGGTGGAGGCCGCATTGCCTGCCGGCGTCGAGCCGGGTTCGCCGCAGGAACGCGATGCCCTCGCGTCGATCATCGCCGAGACGGTTGCCGAACAGGATCTGAGCAGTTGGCCGCTGACCGCAACCCGCGTCTTAGGCGCCCGGGGCGAGTCACGCTTCCTGGTTCTCACCGTGCATCAGATGGTCTACGACGCCACCTCGCGTGACGTATTGGCCACAGACCTGTTGACCGCTTTCGGCCAACGGCTGGCGGAACAGGACATCGCCTTGGAACCGGCCACTGCGGACTGGCGGGAGTGGTCGCAGCGATGTGCGGCACTCGCCGCACATCCCGCGGTGCTTGACAGCCGGAACTATTGGATCGATAACGCCGCGAAGGTGACTCTTCGGCTGGCCGGCCTCGAGAAGGATGCTGAGAACGCCGGCGCACCGCATGTCGGCGACGTGAAGAAACTGGCGACGGCGTTGACCCTCGAGCAAACCTCGCAGTTCGATAACGCCCGCAGGCTCCTGCAGTCCTCTATTGACGAGATCCTCCTTGCCGCGCTGGCGCGCACGGTCGCAGCGACCATCGGTGACGGTGTGGCTTCTGTCGACCTCGCCGGGGCAGGGCGCTCGGTTCTGCGCCCAGATGTCGACCTGCGCAGGACAATCGGCGGGTTCTCCACGATTTATCCGATCGCGCTGCCCTGTATGAGTCTTTCGGGTGCTAGTGCGCCACAACTCCTCAGCGAGGTCAGCCGGACTCTCGACGCGGTGCCCCACCACGGCATCGGTTACGGACTGCTGCGATACCTGCACGCTCCGACTGCTGAGGTACTCGCGGCCGCCGGCACCTCAGACATCTTCGTTTCCTACCTCGGCATGATTCCCGAGTGGCCAGAAAGCGATGCGCCGGTGCAGTTCGACAGCGAGAACGGGCTGGCGATCCGCGATACCCTGCCCGGCTTGGGTCACCCGCTCGAACTTAGGGCGTACCGGCACGGTGGCGAGCTGCACGTGGACTGGTGGTACGACAGCAGGCGGGTCCGTAGTGGCACTGCCGAAGCGTTCGCCGAACAGTTCCCCGCCATCCTGCTCGAATTGATCGGTGAAGCAGTTGCGGGTGAGGAGGATGGCAGTGACGGCGAAGCCGAGGACGAAGCCCTCGCGCTAGTGGATCTGTCTGCAGCCGTTCTCGATGACGACGAATAGGTAAGGGAGCGATGTCGGAGTCCGACAAAGGCGTAGATGTCGAAGGCGTCGGCAAATCGTTCGGTCCGGTTGCTGCGTTGCGCGACATCTCGTTCGACGTGGGCCGCGGTGAGGTCGTCGCATTGCTTGGACCCAACGGTGCCGGCAAGACGACAACGGTGGAGATCCTGTCGACGCTGACCAAGCCGGACCGTGGGCGCGCACTGGTCGCGGGTCATGACGTCGTCTCTGATCCGGCGATGGTGCGTCGGTCGATCATGCTCACCGGCCAGCATGTCGCTCTCGACGATATGTTGACCGGGTACGAGAACCTGGTGATGTTCGGCCGGCTCCAGGGTCTCAAGAAAGCGACCGCCCGGACGCGCGCGCACCAACTCCTCGGTGAGTTCGATCTGGAAGATGCAGCCGGCCGCCGGGTTGGCACCTACTCGGGCGGTATGCGCCGACGTGTCGACATCGCCTGTGGCCTAGTAGTTCGCCCGGAAGTGGTGTTTCTCGACGAGCCAACCACCGGGTTGGATCCGCGCAGCCGTCAAGCCATCTGGGATCTGGTCACCTCGTTCAAGGAGGCCGGTATCGCGACCTTGTTGACCACGCAGTATCTAGAGGAAGCCGACGCACTCAGTGACCGGATCGTCGTGATCGACCACGGCACCATCGTTGCGAAAGGCACCGCCGATCAACTCAAGGAGCGTACCGGCGGTACCTACTGCGAGATCGTGCCCCGCGATCCCGCCGACGTCTTCGCTATCGCGACGGCCCTCGGTTCGCTTCTGCCGGGAGCCAGTCGCGCGGCGCTCACCTCGGACTCGGATCGCGTGACCATCCCCGCTCCGGACGGCCCTGGCACGTTGACCGCTGTTGTGCAGCGGCTGACGTCGGCAGACATCGAACTGGCCGACATCGCGTTGCGGCGCCCATCGCTCGATGATGTGTTCCTGGCGTTGACGGGGGGTCCGGCGGCCACCGCTGAGAAGGCGAGCGTGGCCGGCGAGGTGACTTCGTGACTATTTTGACCACGAACCGTGCCGCACCGGCGACGGTGCAGCAGTGGTGGGTGCTCACCTCTCGTTTGATCGCTCCGAGCCTGCGCAACGGCGAGGTCGCGGTGGGCATCGTGACCTCGGTGGTGGCAACGGCGGGTTTCTACATCCCGCTGAACCGGCTCATGGACGGCCCTGATCTGCCGACGAGTAGCTACGCCCAGTACCTCCTGCCGCTGATCACGTTGCAGGCCATCGCGTTCGCGTCGGTCACGACCGCATTCCGGGCCGCGACAGACTCAGTGCAGGGGCTCAACCGGCGCCTTAAAGCACTGCCGATCGCCTCACTCACACCACTGGTAGCCAGGATCTCGGCGAGTTTTTACCGGTGTGTGATCGCGTTGGTTGTGGCGGTGGTGTGCGGATATGTCATCGGATTTCGGTTCCACCGCGGGCCCTTGGATATCGTGGCGTTCTGCCTGCTGGCACTTTTCACCGGCCTCGCGCTGTCGTTCATCGGTGATGTGATCGGCACCAATTCCCGCAATCCGGCGGCTACTACGCAGTGGCTGCTCCTGCCGCAGATGATCTTCGGGTACCTGTCGGTGGGAATCCAACCGGTGCAACGCTTTCCGGAGTGGATCCAGCCGATTGTGCGCAACCAGCCCATTTCGCAGATCGTCAACGCATTGCAAGCATTGGCCGGCGACAGCTCACCGGGAACGGCACCGGTCACCTGGTCGGTGATCGGCCCGGCCCTTGCCTGGATTGTCGGTCTGATCGCGCTCACGATTCCCTGGGCTGTCGTGGTCTACCGGCGGAGGACCTGATGGCGATCATTTCGGGCGCGCCGCTTACCACCGGTGCTCGGGCTCAGTCGGAGAACTCGCTGCCCAATCTCTTCTCACAAACGCCGGTGCTCACGCGCAGACTGCTCATCCGCTTGATCCGAAACCCGATAACGATCGCATTCGCGTTGATGTTGCCTGTGCTGTTCCTGCTTACGCTGGACGTCGTCCTCGGTGACTCGATTGAGATGGCCACCGGAGAAAACGGGATCTACCGCAGCGCGCCCCTGATGGCACTTGTGGCGGCGATATCGGGATCCGCGGTGGGCATGGTCGGCATCATCGGCGAGCAACTCGACGGATTCCTGAATCGACTTTGGGTACTGCCGTTGAATCGCGGTGCCGGACTGCTGGCCAGGTTGGTTGCCGAAGTCCTTCGACTCTTCGCGACGACGCTGGTCATCTTGGGTGTAGGAGCCATCCTGGGGTTTCGATTCCACCAGGGTATTGCTGCTGCATTGCTGTGGGTGGCTGTCCCGGTGATCTTCGGCGTTGCATTTGCCTTTGTCGTGACCACGGTTGCGCTCTACTGGCCGAAAGCGCTTCTGGTGGATGCGATTCAACCTGTGGCGGGTCTCGGACTTGCCTTGTGCACCGGGCTTGTGCCGGTAGATAAATACCCCGACTGGGTACAGCCGATCGTCCGGTACCAGCCCATGTCGCTCGCCGTCGACGCGATGAGAGGTCTCTCAGTCGGCGGTCCGGTGCTGATGCCGATGCTCGGCACCCTCGCCTGGTCCGCGGGGCTCGTGGCAGTGTGTCTGTGGCCCATCATGGTGGGTTACCGAAAGGCCAGTACGAGCCGCTGACCGGCCGCGAAATCGACAGGAGGGTTCACGATGTTCGACTCGTCGCCGATTCGGTATTTGGCGCCTAGTGAGGAGTTCTTCGCGCAGTCGGAGAACTTCATCGGCATGACCCTGACGCTGAGCGGACCGGTCGTCGTCGATGCGATGGCGGAGGCTTTCAGGACTTTGTTGCGGGTACACCCTGCCCATGCCGGGCACCTCAGTCGGGGTGCCGATGGCAGGCATCAGATCATGGTCGATGATTTCGAACACTCGGGAATCTGGCTCGAGAAGGCTGACGACCCGCCGTCACAGCGACTCCCTCAACAATCCGAGGCATTGGTCAACCTGCGTTTGCGACTGGGCGGGGAGCGCTCGGAGTTCACCCTCTACATCCACCACTCGCTTGCTGATGCGCATCACCAGTTCGCTCTGTTGGAGCAGTTGTTCGGCTGGTACACCGATATCGTCACGGGCGAAGGCGTCGGACCGGTCAAGGTCGAACCCATTCCTGAGTCGCTCGAATCGGTACTGTCGGCGCGCGGCATCAGTAAGCTTCAGCGCTTCGGTCTGGAACGTTTCATGCCGGCGATTTTCGCCTATGACCTTCCGCCCTCAAAGCGCAACGAAGGACGGGTCGGGCCTCAGTCGGTACGTGTGCCGTCGGCCACCTGCCGGCTTTCTCGGCAGGAAAGCCAGAGCATGGTCGACATGTGTGCCTCCCGTCGGGTCAGCCTCAACGCGGTTGTCGCCGCCGCCATTCTGATGGCCGAGTGGACTATTCGGGGTACTCCGAACATACCGATCCCCTATACGTATCCGGTCGATCTGCGTTTTTTCCTGACCCCACCGGTGGGTGCGACCGAGGCCACCAACCCGATCGGGATGGCGATGTACCTGGCTGAAATCCGTTCCGACACCGATATCCTGGATCTGGCCCGCGATATCGCCGAGGCATTCCGGGCCGATCTTGCCGAAGGCGTGATCCAACAGTCATTCCTGCATTTCGGCCAGCACTACGAGGGAAATCCTCCTGGCCTGCCTGATGTGGTGATGGCGACTGACAGCGGTGATATCCCGTCATTGCGCACACCGCCGGAGTTGACGGTGGAGCAGTTCGGCTTCGAGGTGCTGTTCGCATCGACGGCGGCCGGTGTCGATATGTATTCAGCGATCATGTACGACGGCACCCTGGTAATCACGTATCACAGCCATGGGGCGCGACCTGAGCAGTACACGGACGAGATTCACACGCTGTTGGCGGCTATCCCGTCGCGGTACGAATGGGCTACGGAGTAGCGAATCAAACGCATTGGGCCAGTAGCAGGTTCAAACCCGCGGTCAGTCCGTCGGCTATCTCCGGCAGGTCAGGCAGCACGTCCGGACACGAGATCAGGCCGACGTTGAGTTTTCCCCCCACCGTGCACACCGTGATGTTGAGCCCCGCCCCGAGCATGACCGGCCCGACCGGGTAAAACGCTGTGACTTTGGCGCCCATGAAGTAGTCGGCCGGCTGCGGTCCGGGGACGTTGGACACCACGATGTTGTACATCGGTCTGGACCGGGTGACCCGGCCGTACACGCGCTTGATGACCGCGAGGAGCGCCCGGCCGCCGAGCTGCATCCAGTCCTCCAACAGCGTGGCGCCAATCGCCGCGCTGTGCTCTTTGGCGATGGTGTTCGACTCGGCGACCGCCCGTAGCCGTTCGACCGGGTCTGCTATCTGGGTCTGCAGTGTGGCGATCATGCCCGAAACCTGGTTGCGTCCCAGGCGATCCGGTGCGTGCACCGACGCCGGCACCAGCGCCGTCAGTGAAGAACTCGGCAGTTCGCGGCGATCCAGCAGGAACTGCCGTACCGATCCGCTCACCAGTGCGGTCACCACATCGTTGACGGTGACGCCGAACTGGTTTTTCACCTTCTTGACCTCATTGAGATCCAGACGGGTGAACGCGACATTGCGATTCGCGGTGAAGCGGCTGTTGAACACGGTCGGCGGTGCACTGAAGGGAGCAGCCATCGCGCGACCGAGTGCGGCGCGCCGGTAGGCGTCACGCACTGCGTGCACGGTCTCGGGAACAACTGTGCGTGCAAGATGCAGTGGCCGGGAGGCGAACCGCGCCATCCCGCCGATCGCGATCCGCATCGGCTGGCCGGTACCCGTGGCAGCAACGAATTCGCGACGGGGTGGGTCAGGTTCGGTGCTGCACAGTCGCGCGAACAATTCCGAATAAGTGACACCGTCAGCGGCGGCGTGATGAATCTTGATCACCACGGATAGCCGTTCGGTGGTGGGCGCGCCGTCGACGCCCTCGATGATCCACATCTCCCACAGCGGCCGGAAACGGTTGAGCGGTAACCCGGCCAGATACCCGTAGATCTCATCCAGTTCCGCCGGGCCTCCCGGTTCTGGAACACCGATCCGGTGGACGTGCTCCGCGATGTTGAACTCGGGATCCTCTACCCAGGCGGGGTGATCGGGGTTGGCGAATCTCGGTGACAGCTTCTCCCGAAACTCCGGAACTGCCCGGATTCGTTCGGCTAACTCCGCGCGGAATCTGTCGTAGGTGTAGCCGCCGGGAATGGTCGTGGTATCGAGTTGCAGCACGATCAACATCTGCAGAGGCTGGATCGCGGTCTCGAGGTTCAGGAAGCTGGCGTCGAGTCCGGTGAGCCACTCTGGACGTTCCACAACACCAATCGTACGTGTCCGTCGTACTGAGCACCGTGGGTGTACGCGGCGCAGTTCACCGAGGTTGACTCCCAACTACGATGAGGAACGAACGAACGGCGCCGACTGAGGTGACCGGAGGAGATCCATCCCCAGATTGCGAGGTTGCGATGGTCGCCTTGATCACCGGGGCATCAACCGGTATCGGCGCCGAGTTCGCGCGGCAATTCGCCGCTCGCGGCCACGACCTCGTCGTGGTCGCCCGCAGCGAGGACAAACTCAACGCTCTGGCGCAACAACTCCGTGCGGCGCACGGGGTGAACGTCACCGTGATCGCCATGGACCTGGCGGTCCCCACCGCTGCCGGTGATCTGTGGCAGCGGACTCATCGCCTGGGTCTGGAGATCACGGTGCTGGTGAACAACGCCGGCTTCGGCACTCACTGTGACGTCGCCGACGCGCGCCCGGAACGCCTTGAGGAAGAGGTCCAACTCAATTGCTTGACGCTGGTTGGGACCACCTCGCGCTATCTGCCCCAGATGCGGGCCAGGGGCAGCGGAACAATCATCAATCTGGCCTCAACCGCGGCCTTTCTGCCCTTGCCGAAGATGGCGGTCTACGGCGCGACGAAGTCTTTTGTGTTGTCGTTCACCGAGGCGCTGTGGTCGGAGGAGCGCAAGCACGGTGTCCGTGTCCTGGCGGTGTGCCCCGGGCTGACCGACACCGCGTTTTTCGAGGTGGCCGGTGATGCCGCGGTGAAGGCCGCCTCAGGTATGGCGGCCGTGAGGTTCACCCGCACCCCGGAACAGGTCGTCGACAACACCATGCGGGTACTGTCCGGTCACAAACCCAGCTTCGTCGATGGCGCTGCCAACGCGGTGGTCTGGCGCGGCTTTACCAAAGTCCTGCCCAGGCGACTGATGATTGCCCTGTCCGGCTGGTTGATCGAAGGCTGAACAGAGCTGTTAGGCAACCCTTTTCGCTATCCGGCTGATTCCCCGGAGAGAGCCTCGGTCAAATGCCCCGCCAGCGTTCGAGCGGTGTTGTAGGTCACGATCGTCTTCGGAGTGACCCGGACGCCGGTCTGGGTTTCGATATGGGTTCGCAACTCCAGGTTGCCCAGGGAATCAAGGCCGTGCTCGGCGAACGGACGATCGGGGTCGATCGCCCTGCGCAGGATGAGGCCCACCTGGTCGGTGACCAGCCTGCGTAACCGGTCCGGCCATTCCTCCGGTGCCAACGCGCGAAGTTCGGCAAGAACTGCGGCCGCGCTGGTAGCGCCACCGTCCTCGGCAGCGTGGAACGTTGCGGCAAAGGGACTTCGAGCCGCCAACGCGGCGAGCCACGGAGCTCCGGTCAAGGGCAGATAGGCGCTATAACCACGGTCATAACGCAGCAACGCACGGAAGGCATGCGCTCCCTCCTGCGGAGAGATCATCGCCGTGTCACCGCGCTGGGCGAGACCAGCGCCCTTACCGATCTGATCCCATGCGCCCCAAGCGATTGCCGTCGCGGGCAACCCCTGGCTGCGTCGCCACGCCGTGAAAGTGTCCAGCCAACTGTTCGCCGCAGCGTAGGCGCCCTGGCCGGGAGAACCGAACAGCGCTGCTACCGACGAGAAGCTGCAGAACCAGTCCAATGGCTGCCCGACACTGGCCTGGTGCAGATACCAGGCGCCGCGCACCTTCGGCGCCCAGTCCCGGTCGATCAACTCCTCGGTGATATTGGCGAGCGTCGCATCGTCGACGACTGCGGCGGCATGGAGCACCCCGCGCAACGGCAGGCCGGTGGCGGTGGCAGCGGACACCAGCCGGGTTGCGGTCTCCGGATCGGCGATGCTCCCGCACTCAACGACGACGTCGGCGCCATTGGACCGGAGTCGCTCGATCGTCTTCTGCGCCTGCGCGTTCGGCGCCGAGCGCGAACTCAGGACGATCCGGCCACAGCCGGCTGATGCCATTACGGCCGCCAGGAACAACCCAAGGCCGCCGACCCCGCCGGTGACGATGTAGGAGCCGTCCTTGCGGAACACCCCGGCCTTGGTGGGCGGCACCGCGACATCGGTCTGCTGTCCATGCGGGAGGGTGAGGACAAGTTTCCCGGTGTGCTGAGCGGCGCTCATCTCACGGATGGCGGAGTCGGCCTCGGACAGGGGGCGCACGGAGTACTCCGGCGTCGGCAATGTGCCGTCGGCGACCGACGTGTAAATCGTCTGCAGCAGGTTGCCAATCTTGTCCGGCGCACTGGTGCTCATCAGCAGCAGATCGGCGTAGTAGAACGCCAGATTGCGGCGGAACGGGTAGAGGTCGACACGGGTGTGCTCGTAGACGTCGCGCTTACCGATCTCCACGAAGCGACCACCGAAGGCCAGTAGCTCCAGCCCCGCCCGCTGGGCGATCCCGGTCAGGGAATTCAGCACGATGTCGACACCGTAACCGTCGGTGTCACGACGGATTTCATCGGCGAAATCCGCTGTCCGAGAGTTGTATACACCGGTGATACCCATCGAGCGGAGCAGCTCACGGCGCTCGTCGCTGCCAGCGGTCGCAAAGATCTCGGCACCGGCATGGCGGGCAATCGCGATCGCCGCCTGCCCCACGCCGCCGGTCGCCGAATGGATCAGAACCCGATCGCCGGATTGGATTCGGGCCAGATCGTGCAGGCCGTACCACGCGGTGGCGTATGCGGTTGACACCGCCGCAGCCTGCTCGGCGGACACGTTCTCCGGCAGCTTTGCCGCCAGTCGCGCATCGCAGGTGACGAACGTGCCCCATGCGACCGCATCGGCGATGGCGCCGACCCTGTCGCCGACCTGATAGTCGGTCACGCCGGGTCCAACCGCAGTGACGACGCCTGCAAGATCGATCCCAAGACCGGGTCGCGGGCCTTCCACGGTGTGGTAGCGGCCGAACGCGAGTAACACGTCGGCGAAGTTGACGCTGGAAGCTCCGACGGCCACTTCGATCTCGCCCGCCTGCGGCGGCTGCCGGTCAGCGGTGACGAACTCGAGGGTTTCCAGATCACCCGGGGTACGGATGTCCAACCGCATACCGTCGTTCTCGGTGTCGATCGTGGTGGTTCGTCGTTCCTCCGGGCGCAGTGGGCTGTGTCGCAGGCGCGCGGCGTACCACGCACTCTGCCGCCACGCCGTCTCGTCCTCGTCGGAGCCGCTAAGCAATTCAATGGCTATCGCATCGGCCTCGGTGTGAGCGTCGATATCGATCTGGGTAGGTCGAAGATCGGGATGCTCGGCACCGATCACCCGCAACAAGCCGCGCACCCCGCCGTGGTCCAGGTTGATCGTGTCGCCGGTGGTCACCGCTTGGGCGTCCCGGGTGATCACATACAGCCGCGGGGGCTCACCGTCGGTGTCCGTTAACTGCTGCGCCACCCCAACGATCGACGCCACTAGGTCGCGGCCGCGATCCAGCGATTTCTCATCGCCTTCCGATGGCGGTGCGAGGACGACAACGCCCCGGACTGGACCGGCGGACAGGTCAACGGCGTGCAGTGCCTGACACCGGGCGCCGAGGGCAGTCAACGCGTCGGCAAGTTGTGTGGCGACGTCGCCGCGACCGTCGGGTGTGATCAGCTGCCAGGCGCCCGGGATTGGATCTGTGATCGCCGTCGGCGGTTCGTGCCGCTCCCATTCCACGGTGAGCAGTCGTTCGGCGAGTACGCGGTCACGCTCGCCGCCCTTGGATTCCCTGGTGCCCATCCGCAGGCCCGCGGCCTGCAGCACGACCTCGCCGTCGGCGTCGGTGATGTCGAGATCCGCCTCGATCGTGGTGGCGTCTGACGAGAGCACCCGCACCAGGCAGTACCGGGCGTCACGGCCGGCGCCGGTCCGGCGCAGCCGGGTGACGCCCAAGGGCAGCAACAGCCCACCGTCGGTGCGGCCGGCAGCCACCATCACGGCGGCCACCGACTGGAAGCAAGCGTCCAGTAGTGCCGGATGAATGCCGTAGCCGGCTTGTTGGGAGCGGATGTCGCTGGGCAGTGCGATCTCTGCGAGCATCGTCGATCCATCGTCGCCGCCACTGGTATGTACGGCGATCAGGCCGGTGAACGCGGGACCGAAATGGATCCGCCGAGTGGCGAACCACTGGCGCACCTCGTCACCGGAAATCCGGTTGGGATGCGCCGTCAGAACCTCGGCGATGTCCTGGCGCGCGGGGGGAGTGTGTTCGTCGGCTCGCGCCAGCATCGCTACCGCCTGGCGGATGCGCTCGCCGTCCTGTTCGGTCTCCACAGCGAACTCTGCCATCGCGGAGCCAACAACCTCCGCGATGGATGTGATATCGGTGTGCTCATCGAGCAGCATCAGCTGCTCGAATTGGACGTCGCGGACCTCGCTGTCATCGCCGAAAACGAGTTCGGCTGCGGCCAGTGACATCTCGCAGTAAGCGGCGCCCGGGTACGCCGGAACATCGTTGACACGATGATCGCTCAGCCACGGCAGTTTCCCGATGCCGACGTCGGACTGCCAGGCGTGCCGCTCGGGCTCTTCCGGCAGGCGCACGTGCTCGCCCAGCAGAGGGTGCACCGATGCTGTGCACGCGCCACGCGCTGCGGAGTCTTCATCATTGGACTCGATGAGGAAGTGGTGATGCGTCCACGTCGGCAGTGGTGCCTCCACCAACTGTCCGCTGGGGTACAGGGCGGTGAAATCGACTGCGGCGCCCGCGCTGTGCAGATCTGCGAGAAACTGGCGCAACCCATGCGGCAGCGGTTGTTCCCGGCGCATACCCGCGACGGTCTGGACCGAGATACCCGCGGCCTGGGCGGTCTGTTCGACCGCACGAATCAGCAAGGGGTGCGGAGCGGGCTCACCGAACACCCGGTGACCGTCATCCAGTGCGGCCTGGACTGCCATCGCGAAGCGCACCGGCTGACGCAGGTTGTCGACCCAGTAGCCGGCGTCGAAGGCCGGCCGGGCACGCGGGTCATCGAGGGTGGCCGAGTAATACGGCACTTGCGGTTCCCGTGGAACGAGCTCGGCAAGTTCAGTGGCGAGATCGGTGAGGATGGGATCGACCTGCGGCGAGTGCGAGGCGACGTCGACGGCCACCTCGCGGGCCATCACATCGGCGGACTCCCAGGCCGCCACCAGTTCGCGAACCGTGTCGGTGGCACCACCGATGACTGTGGACTCCGGCGAAGCGAACACCGACACCACCACATCGTTGACCCCACGGGCGGCCAGTTCGTCGCGCACCTGCTGGGCGGTCAACTCGACGGAGGCCATCGCGCCGCCGCCGGATAACCGGCACATCAGCCGCGATCGGCGGCAGATCACCCGCACGCCGTCCTCCAGTGACAGAGCGCCGGCAACGACGGCCGCTGCCGCCTCACCCATGGAATGTCCGATCACCGCACCCGGCTGGACGCCGTAGGACTGCATCGCTGCCGCGATTCCGACCTGCATGGCGAACAACGTGGGCTGGACGCGGTCGATACCGATCACCGTCTCGGGCGCCGACATCGCTTCGGTCACCGAGAACCCGGATTCGCGTGCGATCAGCGGCTCCAACTCGGCGATGCGGGCAGCGAACGCCGGCTCCCGGGCCAGAAGGTCGGCGCCCATTGCCGCCCATTGCGAACCCTGGCCGGAGAACACCCAGACCGGTCCGCGATCACCCTGGCCCACCGACTCCGGATAGGGAACGTCGCTCTCGGCTATTCCGTGCAGCCCATCGATCAGGCCGGTGAGGTCCGCGGCGAGCACCGCGGTGCGCACCGACCGGTGGCCGCGCCGACGGGCCAACGAATACGCCAGATCGGCGGCCGCCAGGCCGTCTGCGTGTTGGTTCACCCAGTCGGCCAGACGACGGGATGTCCGCCGCAACTCCTCGGTCGAGGTTGCCGATACGGCGAACAGCAATGATTCAGTGCCGCTGTTCGCGGCGGCGTCGGATTCGGTGCTCGGTGGTGCTTGCTCCAGGACGGCGTGCACGTTCGTTCCGGACATGCCGAACGACGACACCCCTGCGCGTCGCGGCTGGCCAGCCACCGCAGTCGGCCAGGGGGTGATTTCCTTGGGTACGACCAGGCCGGTCTCGATTCGATCTAGTTCGTCGGGTAGGCGATGGAAATGTGCCATCGCGGGCACGACGCCGTGGCGCAGCCCGAGGATGGCCTTGATCAGCCCGACTGCACCCGCGGCGGACTCGGTGTGACCCAAATTGCTCTTCGCCGATCCGAGCAGACACTGATGACCGTCGGTGCCGTACACCTTTGCCAGGCTGCCGAACTCGAGCGGATCACCGACCGGGGTCCCGGTGCCGTGCGCCTCGACCATTCCTACGGTGGTCGCATCCACACCGGCTACGGCCAGGGCCGCCCGGTAGACGTCCGCCTGAGCGTCCAGTGACGGCGTCGTGAGTGTCACCGACCGGCCGTCCTGATTCGCGGCGGTCCCGCGGATGACGGCCAGCACGCGGTCGCCGTCGCGCAGAGCGTCCGGTAATCGTTTGAGGAGCACCACGGCGCAGCCGTCGGAACGCACGAAGCCGTTGGCATCAGCATCGAAGGCTTGGCATCGGCCGGTCGGTGAGAGCATGCCCTGCGCTGAGGCCGATGCGCTCACCGACGGTTTCAAGATGACCTGACAGCCACCGGCCAGCGCGTAGTCGCTCTCGCCCTCATGCAGGCTTCGACAGGCCATATGCACGGCCAGCAGGCCGGAGGAACACGAGCTGTCCACGGTGTACGCCGGTCCCCGCAGTCCCAACGCGTACGCGATGCGTCCCGACGCCATGCTGTACGGGGTGCAGGTGTAGCCGTACGGGCCCTCCATGGCGCCCGCCTCGCTGGTCACCAGGGTGTAGTCGTCGTGACAGAGTCCGGCGAACACTCCGGTCAGTGAATCGGCCAGAACCGACGGTGCCAGTCCGGCGTGCTCCACCGCCTCCCAGGCCGTCTCCAGCATGAGGCGGTGCTGCGGGTCGATCGCGGCCGCTTCGCGCTCACCGATTCCGAAGAAATCGGCATCGAAACCACCGATGTCATCGATGAATCCGCCCCATCGCGATACTGACCGGCCGGGCACGCCCGGTTGGGGGTCATAGTGTTCATCGACGTCCCACCGATCCGCGGGGATCTCGGTGATGAGATCGTCGCCGCGCAGCAACGCTTCCCATAGAAGTTCGGGGGAGTCGATGCCGCCCGGCAGTCGGCAGCCCATACCGATTACCGCGATCGGTGTGACACGAGCTTCGAGCACAGCACTACCTTTCGGACGCATCACCCGGCGGAGCCCCGCCGGTGCGGCGTTTGGACAGCCCGGGTGGCTTATGCGCCGGTCCGGAAAGTGCGAACCCCCGATTCACCCGTACCATCGAGGATAACGAAGACCTGTTGAGGATAGCGAAGCCCGGCGACGGCTTACTGGCCGAGCGAGGATATTGCGGTGACCATTGATCCCGACCCGGAATTGCCGGCCGCACTGCCCGCTGTCGCGCCGCCGCGCATCCCGTCGGGCAGTCGGCGCGAACTGGGCCTGCCGGGGTGGCTGTTCTGTAAGTTGACGGCCCGCGTCCTGGGCGTGCCCGAATTCCACCTCTTCACCACGCTCGCCGTTCATCGGCGCCTGTTCTGGTCGTGGATACCGTTCAGCGGCGTGCTGCTGTACCGCGGCCGGCTGCCCAAACGGGACGCCGAGGTCATCATTCTGCGCGTCGGCCACCTGCGCGGCTGTGCCTACGAGCTTCAGCAGCACCGCCAGTTGGCGCTGCGCCGGGGGGTCGATGCCGACACCCAGGCCGAGGTGTTCGCCTGGCCGAACGCAGAGGGGCTCTCCGTGCGCCACCGCGCGCTGCTCACCGGCGTCGATGAACTCCTCGCCACCAGGATGCTCTCGGAGCAGGCCTGGCAACAGCTCGGCGAGTATCTGGACCGGCGCCAACTGATCGAGTTCGTCACGCTGGTGGGTCAGTACGACGCTCTGGCGATGACGCTCAACACCCTGGGTGTTCCGCTGGACTGATCGGATTACGCTGCCGGTAGACCGCGAGCGCAGAGCCGTCGTCTCTACGGGAGGAATATCAATGAGCAAGTCCGAGTTGAGCGAAGCAGTCCGCGACGCGGGCGCCGCCATAGGCGAGGCCATCGGAGTCTTCATGCTGCACCCGGAGACGTTCGGCGGCAGTATCGCGGCGGGTTATGAAAACCCGTTCGCCGGCTATGTCGCCGGCCGCGGTGGCGTGTTGGGCGAGGCCACCGGTTCGACGGTGGCGGCGGTGTTCACCGTTTTCGAGCCGAACTTCGTCAGCGCCTGCTGGGAGGAAGGCGTCGCGGTCCGTGGGGCGGCCGGTGCGGCGAAGGTGTACTGGGATCAGGTGGGCGACTTCGGCCGCAAGTACCTGAGCGGCGCCGAAGGGCCCGCGCGCATCGCGCAACTCGGTGAGAAAGTCATTGCCGCGACGTCGCCGCTGGGACTGCCGATGTACGCCGGTTATCGGAACATGGCGTTGGCCGGCGACGACGCGGCCCGGGCACTGCAGGTGATGTTCGTATTGCGTGAGTTGCGCGGCGATGTCCACTTCAAGGCGCTGTCGCTGTCGGACATCACCCCGGTCGAAGCTCACATGCTCCATGGTGGCCGCGACTACACCATGATGTTCGGCTTTGCCGAACCCTTCGCCGACGGAGCGGAGAAGGCCGAGCGTTATGCGGAGGTTGAGGAGGCAACCAACCGCCGGATGACCGAGATATTCGCCGCCGCACTCGATCACGATGAGGCCGCCGAGCTGGCCCGGCTCAGCGTCGGGGCCCTTGCGACCCTGAAGGCCAATGTCCCGGGGTGAGCGGCCAGGAGTTTAGGTTGCGCAGATGCCGTTAGCGGACGGCCAGATCTTCGCCGGTTACCACATCGGCCGGGTCCTCGGCACCGGCGGAATGGGCGAGGTCTATCTGGCTGCGCATCCACGCCTGCCCCGCCACGATGCGCTTAAGGTGCTCGGGACCGGGGTCAGCCACGATGACGAGTATCGACAGCGATTCAATCGGGAAGCCGAGATGGTGGCGATGCTGCGCCACCCGAACATCGTCACCATCTACGACCGCGGTGACTTCGAAGGCCAACTGTGGATCGCCATGGAGTTCGTCGATGGCACCGATGCCTCACGGCTGCTGACCGACAAATACCCGAACGGGATTCCGCCCGCCGATGTGGCGCACATCGTCACCGATATCGCCGATGCCCTCGATTACGCCCACAGCCGTGGGCTGCTACACCGGGACATCAAGCCGGCAAACATCCTTCTCGGAGTGTCGGAGTCCGGCGACGAACGAGTCATGTTGACCGACTTCGGTGTTGCTCGCTGGATCGGCCAGTCCAGCGATCTGACCGGTGCCGACATGACGGTCGGCACGGTGAACTACGCGGCCCCCGAACAACTCAAAGGCGAGCAGATCGACGGCCGCGCCGACCAGTACTCGCTCGCCGCAACCGCCTACCATCTGCTCACCGGTGCGGCGCCGTTCGCCAACAGCAACCCCGCCGTCGTCATCGGTAACCATCTGAGTTCACAGCCGCCACCCATCGGCACCGACCACCCCGATCTCGCCCGACTCGGACCCGTGTTCGCCAGGGCATTGGCCAAAGATCCGTCCGACCGTTTCGGCCAGTGCGGGGATTTCGCGACAGCGATGCGGGATGCTCTGGACTCGGCGGCTCTGGGTTCAACGGCTGTGGGTTCGGCGGCCCGACATCGCAAGCCCGAGGCCGCTCCCGGTGGGAAGCGTTGGATCGCTGCGGCACTGGCTGCGCTCGTCGTCGTCTCGGCCCTCGGCGTCGCTCTCGCGATGTTCTCCGCGGGCCGCGACACCGGCACAGCCTCGATCCCGACGACGCCCCCGCCGCCGGCGGTGTCGGCCCGGATGGACCTGCCCGTGGTGGTCGTCGGCGCGGACTGCGCGGTGCTCGGTGCGGCGGCAGTCGACAACAACGGCGCTCCCGCCTACTGCGCCCGGGTGGACTCCCAGAGCAGTGAGACCGTGTGGTCACCCCAGCCGGAACGGCTACGCACGGCCGGATCCCGACCACCGACCGCACCCTGACTTGGGTATCGGCGTTCTCAATCTGATCCGGTGATCCGAATCTGATCCGGCGTTCGAGGCCGCGCCGATACCATCGGCTCACTCGGGCCGCTTCGGTCCGGGGCGCTTCGTGAAGGGTGGGCAATCAGTGTCGTCGAATACAGCTGCTGAGATCGTCGACAAATTGGGCGGGTCGGCGAATATCGAGAGTCTCACGCACTGCGCCACCCGGTTGCGGTTCACCCTGCACGATGCCTCCGGGGTCCAGCAGTCCGATCTGGAGGCTGTGCCCGGCGTCATGGGAGCCGTCCCGCAGGCCGGTGACCGCTATCAGGTCGTGATCGGCGGTGGCGTGCAGACGGTCTACAACGAGATCAAGGCCTTGCCCGGCATGGGCGGCGGAGTCGCCGTCGATGATGCCGCCGCGGTCAAAGCCGCGGCCCGGGCCAAGGGTCCGCGCGGCAAGTTCGCCTGGCTCGACTCCTTCTTCGAGTTCCTCTCCGACTCTTTCCGTCCGATCCTCGGCGCGCTGCTCGGTGCATCGCTGTTCATCACCTTCATGGCGCTGATGAGCACGCTCAACGTCATCCCCAACTGGGCCGACCCGCGCGAGGCCAGCCAACTGTCGCCGACCTGGCAGTTCATCAACCTGTGCTGGCAGGGCGTTTTCGTCTTCCTGCCGCTGATGGTCGCCTATAACGCCGCCAAGAAATTGGGCGCTGATCCGTGGGTCGGGTTCGCCATCATGGCCGTGGTCATGCTGCCGGGTTTCGCCGCGTTGAAGGACTTCACCGAGCCCACGACCGTGTTCGGCTCCCAGGTCGACGTCGTGCAGGTCTTCGGATTGCCGCTGACGATCTTCAACTACAGCTCGCAGGTCTTCCCGCCGCTGCTGATGGCCGCTGTACTTGGGCTGTTGTACAAATTCCTGAAGCGGGTCATTCCGGAGAACGTCCAGCTGATCTTCGTGCCGTTTCTGTCGATGCTGGTCATGATTCCGCTGACCGCGTTCCTGATCGGTCCGATCGGCGTCTATACCGGTGCGGCGCTCGGCGGATTTTTGAAGTCCGTCAACGATTTCTCCCCGTTGATCTTCGCGATCCTCATCCCGTTGGCATACCCGTTCATGGTGCCTCTGGGTCTGCACTGGCCGATCAACGCGATCATGCTCATCAACATCCAGACCCTGGGCTATGACTTCATCCAGGGCCCGATGGGTGCGTGGAACTTCGCCTGCTTCGGTGCCACTGCCGGTGTGCTGTTCCTGG